>Ga0208182_1000466_pt1 | contig 27594 bp, 27 predicted proteins | sample MalvireepMed_906_FD_184248 | JGI IMG/M metagenome (GOLD analysis project Ga0208182, IMG submission 184248) | Marine viral communities from the Global Malaspina Expedition - Malaspina viral metaG DeepMed_906 (SPAdes) (version 2) | ecosystem: Environmental > Aquatic > Marine > Oceanic | place...
GACCGCATTCATCCTTGGGGTATCAGACACCTCTGGAGTTTGCCTCTGCTCTCAGACTTGGAAAAACTGATTCAAAAGTAACGGACATTACTAGGGAGCAGTTGGATTAAAGACTGGGGGCAGGTCAGTAGTTCGACAACAACTTGGTGAACGTTGAGGTTTCGATGAATAGCATGACCAAAATATACGGCAATGCCGTATAATGATCAAGACTGCCTCAGTGAGGTGCAACGCTGAGGTAACCGACGCCGGAGCGTCAGCGGAGGGCACCATAAGCGGTACGCTTTTAGTGGCAATGATAGGGCTTTGAGCCTGCGTGGCAGCATTGCCCGGGAGGGCTGTCTTTGCGACAACCACCCCCATGAGCAAATACCGTCGACGCGAATAAAATGAGAACCAAACTTAGCATTATTTTTTTCATGATCATTCTCCAGAATTGAGACGCTAGCGCACGATAAAACCTCCATGTTCTTTGCCCTCCAACTATCTCGGCACAACCTGAAAAATGTAGGCGAAATGTACGTAAAGCGCCATAACGCTAGGCGGCAGGGGCGCGGCGTCAGGCGCGCCCCTTGACCGCACTTGTTACAAGCTTACTCAAAAACCGGCCGCATAAAACTGCGCTCACAGCTTAGTACACAACGAGTTTCTTCGGCGTATTTGAATGCGGCTTGGCAATCGGAGTCTTTGAACGAGGCTTCACGGTATTTTTCGTAGGCTGCCAGAGACTCGAAGGTGAATAACGCGATAGCGATATTGTTGGCACCCTCGGACGGCAGAAAATACCCATGATGCTGACCGCCGAATTTCTGGACCAAGGGTATCCACATTTTCGAGTAGCGCTCGAACTCGGCGGCTTTGTAGGGATCTATAACGTACTTTAAGTAGCAGGTAACCACTTGAACTCCCTTTCAGTTGACCTTGTAACGCCAATATTCAGCGGCGCCCTGACAAGGGCGTCCGGTGGAGGCCCTTCAGGGCCGTAACGAACTGGAATGACTGGTTATGTTTTTGAATACGGTTTGCCACCATTGACCGTAGGCCAGCCATACACCTTGACGTGATTTATAAGCCTGCATTTTTCAGACTGCGGTTCAGATGACAACTCGTTGCCGCCCCATTCCTCGGTGAAGTAATGATCATGGGGGAACTCGCCAGCTTTCGCTTTTGCAGCGATTTCGAGGAGCTGCTTTGCAAAATACTCTAGCCCCGCCGGATCGCCATGAACGAATATCTGTTCACCTTCCTCGTCAGTTTCGAATGTTAGGAGATAATCTTCCATACTTCCTCAGAAAACATAACGCTTGCAGCATGCGCGGCTACGGAATGGAGGCGAAGCCGCAATGTAGTGGGCGTCGCCGTGCCTGCACTGGTTATGCGCAGTTCGCCCATGGCTAAAACTGTTGCCTGAAACAGTTGCCTTCGTATGTTTGAGCTTGGAAAGTTCCTTCATCACCTGGCCTATAATTGCTGTCATAGTAAAGACCAGCAGCGGCTCGCTTGTAGGATCCTGACACCCGGTTGATAACCCAAACTTCGCCGCCCACATCTGCATCCTTCTGATAAGCAGTTATGTATGTGTCGTCGGCCTGAACAATATCGTATTCCACGACACCCCACTTCATTATTCCCCGATCAATATCTATCGTGAGATCCGCGATTTTCTGGCCGCCCGAGGTAAAACAATGAAGAGCCACCGGGGAGGCATGGGCAGTTTGAAGGGACAGGAGCTGAGCTACCAAGACAGCCAAAATTTTCTTCAATGTGGACTCCTAAAGACTACACGCATAACGCCTTTGTTTAGCGGCGCCCCGACAGGGGCGTCCGGTGTAGGCCGCAGGCCGGAACGAACTACAACAACTTGTTAAAAGGTATTAGGCCCGCCCCCTAAGTTTCTGGAATAGGTTCAGCCAAAAAGACGAGTTGGTTACAAGCCATAACCCAACGGCAAGCTGGAACGCCAGCCCCACCGCCCAAAGCAAACTAGAAACTGAGATGTCTGCTGTATTCGGGATAAACCCCAGGGAACGCGGTAGGTAAACGATTGCATCAACAACGAAGTACAAGCCAGCCAGTTGAAAAAGCGCCTTCTGAGAATCATTACTTAAAGAACTTTCTGAATCCGTCTGGGCGCGTGAAAGAACAGATTTCGCCGCTTTATTGAGTAAAAATACCGCAACAATACCGACGAGAAGGAATGATCCAATAAGGCCGACGTAAGCGACTAGCGGCATTTCTTTCTGCTGATACTGCTCGATACTCGAGTAAGCCAGAAAAAGGCTCGGCAAATTTAAGACAACCTCAATCAGCAGCCAGATCGAGATAACCCGTAGCGCGATTGCTGTGACTTGCTGTGAGTTCATGCTTTACCTTTTAACGCTGAGCTTAGCGGCGACCTTGTAATGAAGGCGAAGCCGCAATGAAAAGGGCGTCCGGCGGCCATCGGCCGCGAACTACAGCGACTTGTTAAATTTTGGCCTGCTCGACCGCATTGATTACTTCCTGAATAGGTAAGTCAAAACCTATATTTTCTGGCTTTGCGTAGTTTATGCCCAAGAGGCACCCTGCCTGCTTCAACGCAGGCACCCATTCATTAACAAACACATGCCACTCAAATCCTATTTGTTGGTACCCCTTGTACGCTGGAACTTGTTTTAGTTGTTTTAAAACTCGCTCTCTTGATGACCACCATGGAAAACACTTGGTGCCGAAACGATTATCAGAAGTAACGTATTCACCATTTTTTTCGATTGTCCAGACCATCCCGCCGGCTGCCACTTCCTCAACAAACGTTTCCCATCTGGTCTCACTCGTGGTCATAGGTCTTCCTGAAATTTAACGCCAGCAATAAACGGCGCCCTGACAAGGGCGTCCGGTGGAGGCCCATCGGGCCGGAACGAATTTAATTGCCTTGTTAAGCATTTTTGCCACCGTAGATGCGACTCACCGAAGCTCCAATGAGACTGAGAACAATGCCAATCAAAACAAGCACACAACCTAAAAGAGTAAGCAGCCGCTCAGAGTCAACGTCTGCTGGCTCTACCCAAAAAGCATAGACCAGGACCGGCTGAGCCAGCACGAGACAAAACGAGGCTATGCGCTGAACAACCTTTGAAGCCCTATGATCAAACTGATACCAATAACAACCGACAGCTACATTCAGCCCGCCAACAAAAAGCAGATACATGTGAGAAGCACGATACATCATTCTCTGCGCATCGAATTCCTGGTTCGGCAACTCAAGCCCGAAAGCCATGTATTGGCCAGAAACTGCAAAAACTATCAGAATGGCCGTGCCTGTCAGTATGTGAAGAAACTTCATGGTTTCCTGTCATTTCCCTATGCTTAACGCCAGCGCACAACGGCGCCCTTGGAATGGAGGCGCAGCCGCAATGGAAAGGGCGTCCGGCGGCCGCAGGCCGCGTATTGATGCGCCTTGTTAGAGATTTTGATCAAGATACTCATCCGTTACGCGAACCAAATCCTTCAGAAAGCGAATCACCTTTTCTAGCTCGTCCTTCTTGATCAAATGAGCAGCCGGCGATCCGTTGTTGATTGGTTTTGAGCGATGAACGGCATCTCCGCGCTTTGAAATCCACTGATTTAGCGATTTTCGAGCTTTTTCCGGGGTCACATTTGCCCAAGACCAAGCTGAAGTAACGTCTAACCCAAGATAGTCCTGAAATATCTTTTTGGTCTTGTCTGAAGTTGGGTTATGAAACTGCTTCAGCTCTTGCTGAAGCTTTTTCTGTATGAACTCGCCAACGTAACTTCCCGAAACCACGCTGAGCCTTTTGTCCATAGCTTCGGTGATACGGTCTTCAACGTATGTTTCCCACGCGGTCAGAGCCATGACCAGACCAGCCCGCTTGAGTACTTCAGCGTTTGCTGGTGGTGGGTTGCAGTTGATCGCATCAAAATGAGCAAGGAGCTCTTCTGCGTCTTTGATTCCGTGCTCAAACGAGCTCTTTGCTTGTGACATATTCCCTTCTCTAACGCCTGCGCACAACGGCGCCCTTGTAATGGAGGCGCAGCCGCAATGAAAAGGGCGTCCGGCGGCCATCGGCCGCGTATTGATGCGCCTTGTTAGGGCTAGTGCGACAATTGGTACGAAACATTGCCGTTATTCACCTTTATATACTTGCGCTGCTCAAGGTCTTTCACAATTGAGCTTAGCTGCTGTTCCGACAGCTTCTCAGTGAACAGCGAATTGATGGTGTTGGAGAGCGTTTTCACCTTGCGCGGTCGAGATTGGCCCCGGCCTGCTAGGTTTTTCACGATGGCGGACACCATATCGTCGGTGGAGGTAGCCGTGGACATTCTTACTACGGGAATTTCCGCCAAGTCTCGCTCACGCTGGATTTTGATGCCGCGCGATTTGAGATGCTTGATCAGTATGTCAAAACCGGTATCTCGGGAGATGATGTGGAAGTATGCACCTGAGTCCTTGGCCGCCAGTTCACCAATGTAATAGGCAATGTGAAAATCGAGGGCATTTTTGCCGGTGCCCATAATTTTTATATATCGCGCAGCATCCCCAAGGCCCTGCATCGCTGCAGCCAGATCAAACGGTATCTTTACTTGGTTGGCACCAACGAAAACGACAACCTTGAAAGGGTGCTGCTTGAGAACCTCCAGGTTACTCGGCTGCACATTCTCAAAGTCGATCAGTACATAGTTTGTTGCCAAGCAGACTCTCCTTGTTTTTGGCCCTAACGCTGAGCACAGCGGCGCCACGACAGTGGCGTCCGGCGGCCGTAGGCCGCGTACTGATGCGCCTTGTTAATGGCCGGTTACCCGGCGGTTTATCCCTGGCACCCAAACCCGAATGCCCTCTGCCATACAGCTTGCACTCACCCTAGCCCATGGCGAAAGGAACCAGAACACGAAGCTTTCAGGTTTTGCAGTGTTTTGCGGGGAGACGAGTTGGACGGTGGTAAACATTTGAAAGCAACTCCCTGCTTTACTGACTGAATCCTTCCGAGGCCTTGGCTATTAACGCCTGAATAAGGCGCCAATTTGGAGCGCCAGCGGAAAATTGGTCGGCTTAATTCACTGGTTATGTGGATTAGCGATGGAACCTCGCCAGTGCACCACTGCCCGTGTACTCGCTATTACACTTTGCACACCGATAAAGTGGCCTAGGGCGACGCCAAAGCCATGCTCCCAGCCCGCCAAACGTGCAGATAATTGCAAGACCAAGGGCCTGACTCTGTTCGAAAAATTGCATTCCAATTATTAGCCCCAGAATCATGAGGATAAGGAAACTAGGCATTCCGTCATAAGGTGACAGCGCTGGCGCCCTCGACGAGACATACAGAGTGTCCGGTTCAACAGTGCCAATTTTCCGCAAAAACCCGCTACATACTCTGCACTTTTTCATAATTCACACATAACAGCGTATTATACGAACCCGTTCGTATATCACCCATTCGTATAACTCCAATTTCAGCCGCGCTGTCCGATTTAATAAATCACTTTAAAATCAAAACCTAACCAGAACCTTCCACGGCTACCGCCGGAGTTATACGCCCTTGTTCGCCTCTAAGCTCCCCCCAAACATGGGCGTATAACTCCACAACACTATAGTCTGGTTCCAACAGTATCAGATACTTACAAGGGGTTCCCGCTCCTAACCTGGAGTTTTGCGAACCGGTTCGTATAACTCCAGCGTGCAATATCGGTTGTAGGTTTGGCCTTTTCGACATTCAGGGGCTCGCGGAAACGCTAAAACATCGGTGTACAACAAGCTCGCCCAACGATAATGCTAAACTGGCCGCAGATTTATACCACCTCCAAAAGCAGGGCAACGCATTGAGCCAACTGAAACCTCTCGTTTCCAGGGAATGGCAAGCTTTCTGGCTGGCCATCGGGTTCCTGACACGCATTCCGATGCTGGTGCGTATCGACTATTCCCCCCGCCTGATGAATCAGTGCAGTGTCTACTTCCCTCTGGTGGGGCTGGTGCTCGGCGTTATTTATGCGGGGCTGTACATGGCTGTTGTGCAGCTTTGGAGCCCGCTGGTCAGTCTAATCCTTATTCTGGGTTTTCACCTGTGGATTACCGGCGCGTTCCACGAGGATGGATTGGCCGACAGTATCGATGCGTTGGGCGGCGGGTATACCCTGGAGGCCAGATTGCGGATCATGAAGGACAGCCGCATCGGCACCTACGGTACGGTGGTGCTGGTGGTCGCGTTGGTGCTGAAACTTGCGCTGCTGGCTGAAGCTCAACCGGTGTGGCTGGCACTGATCCTCGCCCCGATGGTGTCGCGTCTCGCGCCACTGATGATTATGGGCTTCCTGCCGTATGTGACCGACCCGGACAAGAGCAAGAGCAAGCCGGTAGCGGAAGACTTCTCGCGTTCACGACTGGCGATTGCCACCGTGTTCACCGCCATTGTCTCTCTGGCCCTCATCCCGTTTGAGACCGAAGCCCTGCTGTGGCTCGTTATCGCCACGCTGGGTACGGCCATTGTCTGGGGCGGGTATCTGCGCCGGCAGCTGGGTGGTTATACCGGCGACACCCTCGGGGCCAGTGTGGTGTTTGCGGAGCTGGTCCTGCTGCTTGGGCTTGCGATGTAAAGGCTCAACGATCAGTTCCGAATTCGGCGAGTTTTTCCGGGTTTCGCTGGTACACTTTCTATCATGGACACATTAACGGATGACCTTTGCTACCAGGCACTGAAAACACGGGACGCCCGATTCGACGGTCACTTCTACACCGCCGTGTTGACCACCGGGATTTTCTGCCGTCCCATTTGCCCGGCGGTGACGCCCAAGCGGGGGAACGTGCGTTTTTACCCGTCTGCAGAAACGGCCATGGCCAACGGCTTTCGACCCTGTCTGCGGTGCCGGCCAGAAGCGGCACCTGGTAGCCCGGCTGCTGCCGGGGTTCACACCACCGTGGCACGGGCAGTGCGGCTGGTGGACGAAGGTGCCCTGGATTACGGCTCCGTGGCGGACCTGGCCGAACGGCTGGGCATTACCGACCGCTACCTGCGCCAACTCTACAAACGCCACACAGGAGCCACCCCACAACAGCACGCCCAGGCCCGGCGTTTACTACGGGCCCGGCAGTTGATTGTCGACAGCAACCTCAGCATGACGGAGATCGCGGATATTGCCGGTTTCAGCAGCCTGCGCCGCTTCAATCACACCCTGAAAGAAGCCTACGGCAACGCACCGACGGCATTCCGCAGAGGCCTCAAGCCATCACCCAAAGCCACACAGAACGGTGCAGACGATCTTTTTCTGCCGACACACGACGACCTGGTTCTGTTCCTGCGGGCCCGGCCACCGTTCGACAGTGAGCAGTTACTGACGTTCTTTCGGGCGCGGGCCATTCCAGGCCTGGAAGCGGTTGGCGAGCACCACTACGCGCGATCGCTCTGTATTGCTGGGCAACCGGGGCTGGTCATCTGCCGCCCAAGCGACAATCCCCCGGGGGTGCAGGTTATCCTTCGTGGGCCGGCACGGCAGTCCATTCTGGAGGTGAGTGCGCGTATACGCCGTTTGCTTGATCTGGATGCGGACCTGCCCGGCATTGGCGAACACCTGGCGCGGGATCCGCTATTGGAACCACTGATCGCACAGCATCCCGGCCTGCGCGTTCCGGGCAGCTGGGAACGGTTCGAGTTTGCGGTTCGGGCCATTCTGGGGCAGCAGGTGTCCCTCTCCGCGGCGCGAACCCTGGCCGGGCGGCTGGTGGCTCGTTATGGGCGGCCCCTTCCCGACGATCTTGCCGGGGGCACGGGTATTACCCATAGATTCCCGGAACCGGCAGCACTCGTCGGCCAGCCGTTGAACAAACTGGGTATGCCCGGCAGCCGTGCAGACACCCTGGCACGAATCACCGCCCGGTTTGCCGAACCCGGTTTTGCCGAGCAGGATGGCAACACCCTGCTGGCGCAGTTGGCCCCCATGCGGGGCATCGGCCCCTGGACACTCCACTATCTGGCCCTGCGCGGTCTGGGGGATCCAGACGCGTTTCCCGCCAGCGATCTGGGCATACTCAAGGCCTCGGCCCATCTGGGCGGCCCGCAAGACGCCAAAGCCCTGACGCGCCACGCCGAATGCTGGCGGCCATGGCGGGCTTACGCAGCGCAGTACCTGTGGACATCACTGAACACCCATCCACCCCGGCAGGAGACAACATCATGACAACTCAAATTCATGTCAGCCGCTTTCCCAGTCCCGTTGGCCCCCTGAGCCTGGCCACGGTGGATGACCAACTGGTGCACCTGGACTTCGACGACAACGAAGAGCGCATGCATATGCTGCAAAACCGCCGGTTCCGTCAGCCTGAGTGGCGCGAGCAACCGAACGCCGCCCCCGGGACCATTATTGAATGGCTGGACGCCTACTTCTCGGGGGTGATCAAGCCCCTGCCGTGGAAGGACATCCGCTTGACCGGCACCGAGTTCCAGCAGCAGGTCTGGCAGGGGCTGACCGGGATTCCAGCGGGTGAGCACCGCTCCTACAGCGCGCTGGCAAACACCCTGGGCAACCCGAAGGCGGTGCGTGCCGTGGCTCGTGCCAATGCCCTCAACCCCATTGCCATTCTGATTCCCTGTCACCGGGTGATCGGAGCCAATGGTACGTTGACGGGCTACGCCGGCGGCCTGGAACGCAAAGCGTGGTTGCTGGACCACGAAACACGGAACCTGAAGAGGGTTTAACCCCACGGGGCTGTGCATTTGTGGTGATAATGGCGACAATCACTGCACGGATTTACCTTGCAAGGATCAGGAGCCCAGCCCCACATGTCATCGCAATCGCCTGTCGCCCCCCCACAGGGAAAGCCGGAAGACAAACGCGCGCTCTGGTCCTGGGCGCTCTACGACTGGGCCAACAGCGCCTTTTTCACCATCATTCTGACCTTTGTCTTCGCCCAGTACTTCAGCGTGTCGGTGGTGCAGGACGAGGTAAAGGGCACGGCAGCCTGGGGCAACATCGTTGGCATTGCCGGCGTGTTCATCGCAATTCTGGCGCCGATATTGGGGGCCATCGCAGATCAGTCCGGCCGTCGTAAACCCTGGTTTATCAGCTTCACCCTGCTTTGCGTGGTCTCGTGCGCCATGTTGTGGACGGTCACGCCGGAACAGAATCAGTTCTGGAACGCAGCACTGTGGGTCGGCCTGGGTACACTCGGCGCCGAGTTTGCGTTCATTTTCTACAACTCCATGCTGCCGGATCTCGCAAGCCCGGCGCGAACCGGGCGCTGGTCAGGCTGGGCCTGGGGGCTGGGTTACACTGGCGGCGTGCTGAGCCTTATCGTGGCGCTGTATGGCTTTATCGAAGCCGATGCCAACCTGTTCGATCTCAATCGGGACAACGCCGAGCACGTGCGTGCCACTTTTGTGCTGGTAGCGGTGTGGTATCTGGTATTTGCTCTGCCAGCCTTTATCTTTGTTCCCGACCGCCCATCCACCGGCCTGGGACTTGCCGCCGCCACCCGCGCCGGGTTCCGGCAACTGAAGGAATCCATCGCCAATGTTCGCCAGTACAAGGACATTGTGCGCTTCCTGATCGCCCGCATGCTCTACACCGATGGCCTGGCCACTATCTTCACCTTCGGCGGGGTGTACGCGGCGGGGACCTTCAATATGGGGTCCACGGAAGTACTGCAATTCGCCATCGCGTTGAACGTCACCGCCGGCCTGGGCGCTCTGGGCTTCGCCTGGGTGGATGATGCCCTCGGCGGGCGCAACACCATCCTGCTGTCACTGGTGGGATTGGGCTGCAGTGCCCTGGCCATTCTGGTGGTGGACGGCGCCACCGCGTTCTGGGTATGGGGCATGATCCTGGGCATCTTCGTGGGGCCGTTGCAGTCCGCCAGCCGTTCCCACCTGGCCCGCATTGCGCCGCCGCACCTGCAAACGCAGATGTTCGGCCTGTTCGCGTTCTCTGGTAAAGCCACCGCGTTTGCTGGCCCGCTGTTGGTGGGTTGGGTCACGGCCGTTACTGACAGCCAGCGCTGGGGCATGAGCACCATCCTGGTGTTCCTGGTGATTGGCTTCCTGCTGATGTTGACCATACCGGCCAGCGAAACACGGGAATCGGAAGCCGCAGGCTGATACCTTCAGGAAGCGGCGCTGGTTATCCATCCGATAATGGCGACCGCGGCCAACAGCCCGAGCCACAACCACACACCACGATGTACAAGTTGGATCGCCGCATCAATGGTCTCGGCCGATGCCGGTTCACCCTCACCAAGCACGGGCCGTTGCTTGATGCCTGAGGCGTAGGGCGCAGGGCCACCGAGTACAACACTCAAAGCCCCGGCCCCTGCCGCCATGACCGGGCCGGCATTCGGGCTGTCCCAGGCCGGCGCCTGTGCCCGCCAGCAACAAAAGCCGCCACGGACATCGCCAAGCAGGCTGTAGGTCAGCGCCGTGAGGCGAGCGGGTACCCAGTTCAATACGTCGTCCAGCCTCGCCGCAGCGCGGCCAAAATACTGGTAGCGATCAGTTCGATACCCCCACATGGCGTCCAGGGTGTTCACCAGCCGGTGAAGCAATACGCCCGGAACGCCGGCTACGAGAAACCAGAACAGGCTGGCGAACACGGCATCGGCGCCGTTTTCCAACATGGACTCGGTCGCGGCTGTTGCTACGCCACTGTCATCAAGCGCCGCTGCATCACGACTGACGATACGACCGACCTGTGCCCGGGCATTCTCAAGGTCGCCCCCATGCAACGCGTCAGACACTGCCCGGCCGTGCTCCGTCAGGCCACGAATGGACAGGGCGAAATACAGCACCACAGCCTGAACCAGCAAGTATTCCCAGTTCCCCAACCACCAGCGCAACCACTCGGCTGCCGCCAGTACGGGTATCACAGCGATGAACAGGGCCAGGAACCCAAGAACCATCGATCCCGCCATTCGCTCAGGTAGACGATTCATTCTCTGTTCGAGGAAGGCGGCGACATGCCCAAAGCCAACGAGCGGGTGCCACCGTCGCGGCTCACCCAGCCAGCGGTCCAATACGACGGCGATACAACAAGCTGTCACGGCAAGAATGAAGGCGTTCAAATCAGCAATGTCTCTTCGAGCGGGCGGTGGGTTGTCGTGATCGAAAGGAAGTCTAACCGAGTGGCTGCTATCCTTGACACTTTTTCAGGCCGGGTAGACCATCTTCGGCTCCCGACACTTTGCCACCTCAGGATCCAACCATGCCGCTGCCTTCCTGCTGGACACAGCCGTTGCCACCCTCCGACACCCATTTTTGCGAGCGGGCACGGCAACGCCAACACGTGCTCACCAAGCCCCGGGGGTCTCTGGGGCAGCTGGAAGACGTAGCGATTACACTGGCGGGCCTTCAGCGCACGCAACATCCGCAGGTCGACCCTGTCCGCATCGCTGTTTTCGCGGCGGATCACGGCGTCTGTGCGGAGGGCGTATCCGCGTACCCCCAGGAAGTCACCGCCCAGATGATTGCGAACTTTGCCAGCGGGGGTGCGGCTATCAGCGTGTTGGCTCGGGAACTGGGAGCCTCGCTGGAAGTGGTAAATCTCGGAACCGTCGGCGACGTTCCGCCGTTGACCGATGTACGTGATGAGCAGATCGCAGCGGGCACCGCCAATCTGACCACAACCGACGCGATGACGCCGGGCCAGTTTGAACAGGCGCTGGCCAGTGGTGACAGGGCCGCCGCCCGCGCCGCGGATGACGGGTGTCGACTGTTTATGGGTGGCGATATGGGCATCGGCAATACCACCAGTGCCACCGCCGTGGCCTGCGCGTTGCTGGAACAAAGCCCGGAAAACCTGGCCGGGCCCGGCACGGGGCTGGACGCAGCCGGCGTGTCTCGAAAGTGTGAGGTCATCGCCCGGGCGTTGGCCAGGCATGGCAACAACCGTGATCCCCTGGCGGTGCTGGCCTCCCTCGGCGGGTTCGAGATTGCTGCGCTGGCAAGCGCCATTCTGGGTAGCGCGGCGCGCGGCATTCCCGTACTGGTGGACGGATTCATTGTTTCCGTTGCCGCCTTAGTAGCTGTTCGCCAACAACCACAACTGCGGCACTGGCTTGTGTTCGCCCATCGTTCGGCGGAACCGGGGCACCAGGCGGTGCTGGACGCCATGAATGCCAGGCCGTTGCTGGATCTGGGTATGCGCCTGGGTGAAGGCAGCGGCGCTGCGGTGGCGGTTCCGCTGCTTCGCAGTGCCTGTGCCCTGCACAACCAGATGGCCAGCTTCGCTGACGCCGGTGTGACCGACAAGGACGAGGGCTGAAGCGGGGATGACCAATAACCAGAACACCACTGCGTTTTTCGACCTGATCCGTCATGGTGAACCTGCCGGCGGGCCCATGTTCCGGGGCAGCAAGGATGATCCACTGAGCGACAGCGGCTGGCAGCAGATGAACGCGGCTATCAGGGACGATGACCAGTGGGATGTGATCATCACCTCCCCACTGCTGCGCTGCCGCCTCTTCGCAGAACAGTTGGCGGAGCAACGTCAGATTCCGTTGCACCAGGAGCCACGGCTGCGGGAGATTGCGTTCGGTGACTGGGAGGGCAGAACCTCCGAGAACATCATGGCCGATACGCCCGAGGCGCTGAACCGCTTCTGGAGCGACCCGGTTCGTTATCCTCCGCCCGGTGGTGAGGCTATCACCGAGTTCCGGCAAAGGGTCAGCAGCGCCTGGCAGGATTGGCAAACCCAAGCGGCAGGCAAGCGGGTACTCGTGGTGTGCCATGGCGGCGTGATTCGCATGCTCCTGGCGGAGGTAATGGGTATCCCCACTGAACGCTCTTTTTCAGCGTTAACGGTCCCCTACGCCTGCCGCAGCCGCATCCGCGTGGACATCTCGGAACATGGTCTGCTCAGTTGCCTGCAAACGCACGGCGGATAATCAGCCTTTCAACGTTTGCGGCAGCCCCGCCACGCTCATTATCACCCGCTCACAGCAGGCGGCTAAATCCTGGTTGAGCCAACCCAGTTCATCGCAGAAACGGCGGGTGAGCGGGTCCATGCCGATGGTACCCAGGCCCACTTCATTACTGACAATCACGATTGGGCCCGGGTAGTTCTCCAGTGCCTGCAGGAAGGCGGTACGCTCACGGGCAAACACTTCATCGCCGGCAAACAGCAGGTTGCTCACCCACAGGCTCATGCAATCCACCAGCAACAAGGGGGGCTGTGGTTCCCTGGCGTAACCATCCAGCAGGGAGGCCAGCTTCAAGGGCTCTTCTGCCAACCCCCATTCCGGCGGCCGATTCTGCCGGTGGCGGGCCACCCGCCGGGTCATTTCCTCATCGTCGGCGGTCGCCGTTGCAACATAGACCACCGGTGAACCGGCGTCACAGGCAATACGCTCCGCCAGCGCGGTTTTGCCGGATCGAATGCCCCCAAGGACCAGTGTATGAATAGCAGACAAAACCCATCCTCTCGTGTGTAAACCAACGCTATCTTGCCCAACATCATGGCCGTAAAACAGCGCCACTGCTATATTGCGTGATAAATTCCAGAGGCGTAACCGGTGCGAAAAGGAAGCGAACAATGCAGGCAGAGCTGATCGAGATACGCAACCACCTGGCCCAGCACGCCCCGTTTGATGAAATGCCGGAGAATGTCCTGGACCGTATCGTCTCCAGCATCGAAGTCGCCTATTTCCGCGCTGGCACAGACATTCTCACGCTGGGCGAACGAAACACCTACCTGCACTATGTGCGCAGCGGCGCCGTCGAGATTTATCGCCGCTCTGGCGAGCTATACAACCGCATTACCGAAGGTGAGATTTTCGGTCAGTTTGGTCTGCTGATGAACAAAACCGTGCGGTTTCCGGCCAAGGCTATTGAAGACTCCCTGATCTACCTGATTCCCGACGAAATATTTCAATATTTGTGGGAAAACGACGAGAACTTCACCGATTTTGTCGAAATTGAGGACCATTCACGTCTGCGGTCGGCACTTTCACGGCGGGAGAAATCGAATCAACCGATGACAGCACGGGTGACCCGGCTGATTTCCCGCGAGCCGGTTATGGCACCCAATACCGTGCGCCTTCAGGAGGCCGCCCGAATCATGACGGACCGGGGAGTGTCGGCCCTCTTGCTGATGGACGAGAGCGGCAAACAACCCCGGCTTTCAGGCATCATTACCGACCGTGACCTGCGCACCCGCGCCCTCTGCGAGGCACTGCCGTCGGAAACACCCATCAGCGACATCATGACGGAAGAGCTGATCACTACCCGTTCCGACGCCTTCATTTTCGAGGCCATGCTGACCATGCTGCACAACAACGTGCACCACCTGCCGGTAATGGAGGGTGACAAGGTGCGGGGTGTGATTGCACTGTCGGACATCGTCAAACACGAATCCCAGAGCAGCCTGTATCTGGTCAGTAACATCTATCATCAGCAGGATGTGAAGGGCCTGAAGCGCTTGAGCAAGGACGTGCCCAACACCTTTGTGCGCATGGTCCGTGAAGATGCGAACTCCCATATGATCGGCAGTGCCATGGCTGGCATCGGGCGCACCTTCAGCCAACGACTGCTTGAGCTGGGAGAGGAGAAGCTGGGGCCACCACCCGTGCCTTATTGTTTTATGGCACTCGGCTCCATGGCCCGGGACGAGCAACTCGTTGTCACCGACCAGGACAACGCCATGGTGCTGGACAACAGCTTCGATCCGGCCCAGCACGACGAGTATTTCCTTGCCCTGGCGAAGTTCGTCAGTGATGGCCTGGCAGAGTGCGGCTACAGTTACTGCACCGGCGATATCATGGCCACTAACCAGAAGTGGCGACAACCGCTGCGGGTGTGGAAGGAATACTTCGCCGACTGGATCGAAAATCCCAAGGCGGAGGCGCTGCTCAATAGCAATATCTTCTTCGACCTGGACGGCATCCATGGCCGCACCGAATATACCGAAGAGTTGAAAACCTTCATTGCGGATAAAGCGAGCAATAGCCAGCGCTTCCTGGCCATGCTGGCCCGCAACGCCCTCAACCGCACGCCACCGCTGGGCTTTTTCCGTACCTTTGTGATGGAGGAAAGCGGCAAGCAGGCCAAGACTTTCAACCTGAAGCGTCGCGGCACGGCACCGGTGTCGGATCTGATCCGGGTGCATGCCCTGGCCTGTGGCTCACGGGCACAGAACACCTTCAACCGGCTCAAGGCCATTGGGCAAACCAAACTGATCCCGGAAGATGGGGTTGATAACCTTCGGGATGCCTTCGAGTTTATTGCCATAGTACGTATTCGACATCAGGCCCTCTCCATCGAAGCAGGTCGAGAGCCAGACAACAATGTACGGCCGGAAGACCTTTCGCCGTTCGAGCGCAGCCACCTGAAAGACGCTTTCCAGGTGGTCGGCCAGGCACAAAAGTTCCTCAAATTCCGCTACAACCCCCAGGCTACCCGGAATGTCTGATGGTAAGACAGTACAGATCGGCACTTTGTCCTGGCCCGAACAGTACCGGGAACTGGCAAAAAAAACGAAAGATCCGCGACTGAAGACGTTCTACGAGGCAGGTTGTGTGGCGCCGGAAACGCCCCTGAGCGACGTCCCGTTTGTAGCCGTGGATTTCGAAACCACCGGCCTGGACCCTGACAGGCACTCCATAGTCAGTATCGGTGTCGTGCCCTTTACCCTTGACCGTGTGCAACTGGGTGGTTCACGGCACTGGCTGGTGAAACCTCAACTGCCGCTACACCAGACCTCTATCACGATACATGGCATAACCCATGCCGATATCGACAAGGCACCTGATCTGGCCGACGTACTGGACGAATTTCTGGAAAGCCTGGCCGGGCGCGTACCGGTGGTGCACTACCGCAACATCGAACGTCCGTTCCTGAACATGGCGCTGAAGTGGCGAATCGGGGAGGACATACGCTTTCCGGTGATGGATACCATGGCCATTGAGGCATACCTGCATCCGAACCGGAAACGCTCCTGGTGGCAGAAGTTGAAGGGTCAGCAGCCGATCTCAATTCGGCTGGCAGACAGCCGTCGGCGGTATGGGCTGCCACACTACCCACCGCACAATGCCCTGGTGGATGCGCTGGCCAGCGCCGAGTTGCTGATGGCGCAGGTCCAGCATCACTTTTCGCCAGAGACCCCCATCGGGGATCTCTGGCTGTAACGGGTTGTCTTAGTTGGAAGCGGTACGGCTGGTTTCTTTCACTTCACTGATCAGCGCGCCATACCCTTCCTTCTCCATGTTCTCCAACGGGATGAACCGGAGCGCGGCCGAGTTCATGCAGTAGCGCAACCCCGTTGGCGCCGGGCCGTCGTTGAACACATGCCCGAGGTGGGAATCCGCATAGCGGCTACGGATCTCCGTACGGGTCATGAAGAAGCTGTTGTCCTCTTTCTCCACCACCATGTCCGGGCTGATCGGCTTGGTAAAGCTGGGCCAGCCAGTGTTGGACTTATACTTGTCACGGGAAGAGAACAGCGGCTCGCCGGACACAATGTCCACGTAGATACCGGCCCGTTTTTCATCGTAATACTCATTACGATAGGCAGGCTCGGTGCCATCCTCCTGGGTGATTTCGTACTGCGTCTCGGTCAACCGTGCCTTGAGTGTTTTGTCGTCAGGCTTGGTGAACGTGTCCGGATTGAATGCCTCAACCCGGCTGAGGTTCATGCCGGTATTGCCCTCAGATGCTTTGTTAACAGTGGCCTGTGCGGAACCACCGTTGTTCTCGGGGCGATACTGCGCATAGTCCACTTTCTCGTCCTCGCCCCAGACTTTCTCGATAAACTGGTAGCGGCCGGAGTTGAAGGTGTAGAACTGGTAGCGCACCGGGTTCTTCTTGTAGTAATCCTGATGGTATTCCTCGGCATCGTAGAACGCTTCGAAAGGCACCACTTCAATCTTGACCGGATGATCGTAACGGCCGGATTCTTCCAGTGCCTTTATCGAGGCTTCGGCAGCGCGCTTCTGGGCGTCGTTGTGATAGAAAATCGCCGGCCGGTACTGTTTGCCCCGGTCCACATACTGGCCTTTCACGTCGGTCGGGTTGGCCGTACGCCACAGAGCCTGGAGCAGGCCTTCGTAGGTGATCGTGTCAGGGTCGTAGTACACCTGGACCGCCTCGGTATGGCCTGTGCGGCCACCAGCTACCTGTTTATAGTTCGGGTTCTTCTCGTCGCCGCCACTATAACCAGACACCGCCTCAACAACGCCGGGTACTTTCTCTTCATACGCCGCTTCCACGCACCAGAAACAGCCACCAGCGAACGTAGCAACCGCCAGGCCTGGGTCATCCGGGGCGTATTGTGATTCCGTCCCTTTGGAGGCGCCAACCTGGAAACCGGTCAATGCGAACGCTGCCGCAATAGACGTCAGTAACAGATACCGTTTCATAACCTTAACCTCTTGCCTTTTGAATACTGAGACCAGTTTGCACGGGATTCATCACATCACTTTCTCCAGTTTATTACGTTTGTATAACGCCGGAGAGATCACTATGGATGCAGGCAGCCTATTCGGGTGGCCCTACCGGTAAGCGTATGCAGAAGGATGCCCCGCCGGAGCTCAGGTTCTCAACGCAGATATCACCGCCCTGAAGACTCATGATCCTACGGGCGATAGCCAGCCCCAGGCCGGCGTGGCCGGAACCGCCGGACGATTCGCCCCGGTAGAAAGGATCGAAAATGTGGGGCAGGTCCTCCTCCGGAATACCGGGGCCACTGTCGTGCACACAGACCTGCGGCAGCCCATCCGCCTGCCCGAACACCACTTCAATGCGGCTCTCTGAGGGACTGTAGGCAATGGCATTGCCGATCAGGTTGTCCAGTACCCGCTCGGTCATGGCCAGGTCCGCGTACGCCAGGGGGAGGTCCGGATCGCCATCCACCACAAGTTCCAACTGCCGGGTGCTGGCTTCCTGTCCATGCTTCTGGACGACATCGTGCACCAACTCCGCCAGCGGAAAGGGTTCCGGCACGGGCTGCTTTTCCCGGGCCTCGAGAGCAGCAAGCTCAAACAGCTCGTCCACCAGGCGGCTCAGGCGTCGGCCCTCCTTGAGGGCAATGTCGAGAAAGCGGTCTTGCTCTTCCGCGGTCAGCCGGTCACGCCTGAGCTTGAGGCTTTCGATATAGCCCTGCATCGAGGCCAGCGGCGTACGCAGGTCATGGGACACCTGGGCCACCAGTTGCCGGCGCTGGGCGTCTTTTTCCGTCAGCAGTTCGATCTGGGACGCAATTCGGCTGGCCATGTCATCAAAGGTGGCACCCAGGTAGTCAATTTCGTCGCGCACCACTGGCCGCCGGCCCCGCCAGGTGCTCTGTAGGGCCTGTCGACTCATGTCACTGTGCTCGAAATCTTCCACCAGCCGGGTCAGCAAGGTCAGCCGTCGTGTCAGCAGCCGGAAAACCGCCAGCCCCGCTATCATCACCACCGCCAGACTGATAATCAGAGCCCAGGCGCTCAACTCCACCAACTGGCCACCCCGGGCCATGGTTTCCGCAGCATCGTATTCCTCGCCGCGCAGCACCACATAGAGATACCCTTCAGGGTTTTCAGCCGACGGCACCGGCGTTACGGAAAAGACTTTCTGCCGGTCATGGCTGCGGGGGTCGTCGCCCAGTACCGGGTAGCTGTCCATATCGTTCATCAGGCGGCGGATGGGTTCGAGCGAGACCTGCTTGCGTTTGATCTTCGCCGGATCAGCGGAGTAAGAGAGAATGGTGCCGTCCAAATCCAGCAGATAGATTTCAATGCTGGGATTGATGGTCATGTACAGCGCAAAGAGTTCTTTCAGGGCGCCGCGGTCGAGTTCCCCTTCACTGACCAGATTCCTGTCTGCCACCAGGTCTTTCGCCAGATCCCGGTGCAACTCCTGATTAACAGACGCGTTGTACTCCCGCAGGGAATACAAGCTGAAAAAGGTGTACAGCAGACCAACGGCCAGCAGGAGCAGGAAAAGACCTAACGTCAGCCGGGTGTAGAGTGTCTTCAGCATGGTTCAGTCCCGGAAGCGATAGCCCACCCCCCAGACGGTTTCGATAAACTCCGGGCGCGCCGGGTCTTGCTCAATCTTGCCGCGCAGACGGTTAATGTGGGTATTGACGGTATGCTCGTACCCTTCGTGGTTGTATCCCCAGACCTTGTCCAGCAGCTGAACCCGGCTGAAGACTCGTCCCGGGTGGCTGGCAAAGTGCCAGAGCAGGTCGAACTCGCGGGCCGTCAGTTCCACCTCCTGTTCCCATACGAACACTCGGCGCCTGGCCGGATCGATACGCAAACCTTCAGTGTCCAATTCACCCAACTCTTCGGGCCCGGACGTTTCGCCTGACGAACTCGACATGGCGTCCACCCGCCGGAACAGGGCTTTCACCCGTGCCGACAGCTCGGCCACGCTGAAGGGTTTGGTGAGGTAATCGTCCGCCCCCATCTCCAAGCCCAGCACACGATCCAGCTCCGTGCTTTTCGCTGTCAGCATCAGCACCGGCACATACCCGGGGCCGGAGCGAATCTCCCGACACACCGAGAGACCGTCCATTCCAGGCAACATCAGATCAAGCACCACCAGGTCGATGTCCCCTTCGCGAAAACGCTCCAGCCCGGTATCGCCCCGGTCACAGAGAACAGCATTCATGCCAAGGTCCGCCACGTGCATTCGCACCAGCTCCCCGATACCCGGGTTATCCTCAACAATCAGTACGTTTCGTGTCATAAGTTACTGGCTCTGGAAGCTCGCAAATTACCGTTAGTTGATACCAGTGTAGAGCCAAAAGTTCACAAATGTATCACGCCGATATCAGGCCTCCAGGCTGCCCAGCAGGCGTTGACGGATAATATTGTCTGCTTCATCCATAATGCGGCCAATCAGTTCCTCACAACTGGGAATGTCGTGAATCAGCCCCGCCACCATGCCACAGCTCCAGGCGGCCTCATCCATCTTGCCTTCCTGAAGCACCAATCTGCCTTTCACACCGGTGACCAGATGGCGAATGTCATCAATGGTTTCGGTGCCGGCTTTCGCGTGCTCGATGCGGATGATTTCTTCCACGGCAGCGTTGTTCATTACCCGCTCGGTGTTACGGAGGTTCCGCATAATGAGGCGGGTCTGGAGTTCGTCCGCTTCGACAATGGCCTGCTTGACGTTATTGTGGATGGGGGCGTCTGTGGTGGCCAGAAAACGGGTACCCATGTTCATGCCCTCTGCACCCAGTGCCATCGCGGCTACCAGGCTGCGACCGTCCGCCATACCACCTGACGCAACAAATGGAATGGTGAGTTCTTCCGCAGCGCGGGGCAGCAGGATAAAGTTGGGAATGTCATCCTCGCCCGGGTGGCCGCCACATTCGAAGCCGTCCACACTGACCGCATCGCAACCAATTTTTTCGGCCTTCAGGGCATGGCGCACCGAGGTGCATTTATGGATAACCTTGATACCCGCGGCCTTGAGCTGCGGCATGTATTGCTCGGGACTGCGCCCGGCGGTTTCCACCACCTTGACGCCACCGTCGACAATGGCCTGGATATAGTCCGGATAGGGGGGCGCCTTGAAGGATGGCAGGAAGGTCAGGTTTACTCCGAAAGGCTGGTCGGTCATCTCAGCACAACGTGCAATTTCCCGAGACAGGTCTTCCGGGGTAGGCTGGGTCAGCCCGGTGATTATACCAAGACCACCGGCGTTGGAGACGGCTGCTGCCAGCTCTGCATAACCCACGTGATGCATACCACCCTGGATAATCGGGTGACGGATACCAAACAATTCGGTGATTCTGGTCTTCATAGCGGGCTTCCTGTTTTGTCGTTAGAATGAAATCGAGTACCGATACGAGGTTGCAGTGACAGAAAAAACAACAACAAGGGCGACACCAGCAGATGCCTTCCGGCGTGCACGGAGAATGTGGCTGAAAGGTGAACGAATTCATCTGGCATCGCTGTCTGCAGAATTGAATATTGGCAGGGCCACCCTGTTTCGCTGGGTTGGCAACAAGGATTTACTGCTGGGGGAAGTGCTCTGGTCACTCTACGAACCCCTGAGGCTGGAAGCGCTGAACGCAACACCGGGGAACGGCGTCGACTTTGTCGTCGGGGTATACCGTCACATTAACTCCACCCTGTTGCACTCTGAACCTTTGCGGCGATTTATCCGCGAAGACCCGGAGTACGCACTCAAAATCCTGACGTCATCCCAGTCCACGCTTCACAGCCGTACTGTTGAGGCCAACACCCGCACCCTTCGGGATCAGATTGCGGGCGGACATATTAATCCACCCCTGAACGTGAACAGCCTGTCCTACTTCATGGTGCGCCTGGCCGAATCCTGCCTGTACAGCGACATCATCAACGGCCGCGAACCTCGTGAAGAGGAGCTGGAGGACGCCTGTACCGCTGTTCGTGTAATGCTTGGCGGAACGGCCTGACGAATGGTGGCTGGCCCCGAGGCGGGGGTACCTTTTCTTCTGGGAAAAATAACTCGCTTCGCTCAAACATCTTTTTCCCGGCAGAAAAGGTACCCCCACCCCGTGACCGACCTGGCTTCAATCCAATTGCCATTAGAGCTGTAACGAACGCACCTCCAGAAACTCCTCCAATCCCCACTTACCAAACTCACGCCCGATACCGGAGTGGCCGAAGCCGCCAAACGGCGCCAACGGGTTGAAGTCCCCGCCGTTGACGAACACCTGACCGGTGCGCAGTTTGCCTGCCACTTTTTTCGCGTGGGCGTCATCGGCCGACCAGACAGCTCCGGACAGGCCATAGGCCGTGCCATTGGCGATCTCGATGGCCTCGGCTTCGTCCTCATAAGGAATCACGCACAACACAGGGCCGAAAATTTCCTCCTGGGCAATGCGGCTGTCAGGTTTGACGTTGCCGAACACCGTGGCCTTGACGAAGTAGCCCTTGTCGCAGCCTTCCGGAGCTTCCGGGCCGCCGGCAATCAGGGTGGCGCCTTCTTTGATACCGATGTTGATAAAGTCGATGACTTTGTCCCGCTGCTGGGCCGAAGCCAGCGGGCCCAGGCGTGTGGTTTCTTCCAGCGGATTGCCCGGCGTCATTTTCGCCACCGCATTAGCGGCCAGTTCGCAGGCTTCGTCATGCTTCTGGGCCGGCACCAGCATGCGGGTCAGCGCCGTACAGGTCTGACCTGAGTTCAGCAGGCAGTTGTTGACGGTTCCCTTGACCGCTTTCGCCAGGTCGGCATCCGACAGGATAACCGAGGCGGACTTGCCGCCCATCTCCAGGGCAAAGCGCTTGAAGTCATCGGCAGCAGCGTGGGCAATCAGGCTGCCGGTGCGGGTGGAGCCGGTGAACGACACCATGTTGACGTCCGGATGTTTGATCAGGGTGTCGCCCACGGTGTGGCCTTCGCCGCAGACCAGGTTGAAAACACCCTCGGGCAGGTCTGTCTGGTCCAGAATATCCGCCAGGATATAGGCACTCTGGGGCGCGATTTCAGACGGCTTGAGCACCACCGTGCAACCGGCGGCAATGGCCGGAACCACCTTGAGGATGACCTGGTGCAGAGGGTAATTCCAGGGGGTGATGCATCCCACCACACCCACCGGCGTGTACTGCACCTCGGAGTTGCCGACCTGTTCGGCAAAGGTGAATTCCGGCAGAATTTTCAGGTAGCTTTTGGTGATGGTGGCCGGCAGCCCCGCCTGAATACCGGTGGCCAGTTTGATAGGCATCCCCACTTCCCGGCATACCGTTTCGGCTATCTCACCCGCCCGTTCTTTCAGGCCGGCATGCAATTGCTCCAACACGTGCAATCGCTTTTCCAGTGTGCTTTCCGACCAGCTTTCGAAAGCAGTGCTGGCAGCGGCGATGGCCTTTTCCATTTCCTCGCGACCGGAGGCGGGAACCTTGGCAATCACGTCGCCAGTGGCCGCTTCGTGAACATCAATGGTCTCACCATTCCAGTTCTGCCATTGGCCGTTGATGTAGTTTTTGCTGAGATCATTCATGGTTCTGCTCCTGAATCAGTCGAACACGATCACGCCACGGGCGTTCTTGCCAGCCAACATATCATCGAAGGCCTGGGGTGCGTCATCAATGTGGTAAGTGCGGGTGACAAGTTCGTCGAGTTTGAGCTTGCCCGCCTTGTAGAGCCCCAGGATACGTGGGAAATCGTATTGTGGACGGGCGGAGCCCAGCCAGCTGCCCTTGAGGGTTTTCTCGTCGGCTGGAAGCGTCAATGTGGTGATAGAAGTTCTATCCTTTGGGTCTGAAACGCCCACCACCACGGCGGTACCGCCCCGGCCCAGGCATTTGTAGGCCTGTTCAACCACTGCGCCGGCGCCCACGCATTCGAAGGCGTAGTCCACGCCGCCCGTGAGTTTTTTCACGGCTTTGGCGCCGTCCTCCACCTCGCTGATATTGACGGTGTGCGTGGCACCGAACTCACGGGCCATTTCCAGCTTTTTCTCGTTGTTGTCCACTGCCACGATCATTTCCGCGCCGGCGGTGACGCAGCCCTGAATCGCGTTCAGCCCCACGCCGCCTATACCGAATACCGCCGTGCGGGACCCCGGTTCAACGTTGGCGGAGTTGAACACGGCACCAACGCCGGTCATCACCGCGCAGCCCACCAGAGCGGCGTTCTGCATGGGCACGGATTCATCCACTTTGACGCAGTTGTCCACGTGCATGGTGGCGTATTCCGCCATCACGCCGCAGGCGCCGAACACGTTGAGATCCTCGCCATCCGCGCCTTTGGTGCGAACAGTGCCATCGGGCAGGGTAAACATGGCTTTACGGGCGTTTTCACAGAGCACCGGGCGGCCACGAACACACTGACGGCATTTGCCGCACATGGAAATAAAGGAACTGACCACGTGGTCGCCTTCCTTGAAGGCGGTGACACCCTCACCCACTTCAATAACAACACCGGCGGCTTCGTGACCGAGCACCAGGGGCGCGGGGTAGGGAATTTTGCCGGTGGTGGCGGACTGGTCACTATGGCAAACGCCACAGGCTCCGATCCTGATGGTGATTTCGTCCCGCCTCGGACCTTCCACGGTAATGGTTTCCACCTGAACGGGTTGGCCCCATTCGCGGCAGACGACGGCTTTGGCTTTTCTGTCCATTCTGTTTACACCACCTCGAAAAGACCAGCTGCGCCCTGGCCACCGCCAATGCACATAGTTACGACCACATACTTGGCACCACGGCGCTTACCTTCGATCAGGGCATGACCGGCCAAGCGAGAGCCCGTGACACCGTAGGGATGGCCAATGGAGATAGAGCCGCCGTTGACGTTCAGTTTTTCCATGGGAATGCCCAGGCGATCACGGCAGTAAACTACCTGCGACGCGAAGGCTTCGTTCAATTCCCACAGGTCGATATCGTCCATCTTCAGGCCATTCCGCTCCAACAGGCGTGGAATCGCGAAAACAGGGCCAATACCCATCTCATCCGGCTCACAGCCCGCCACCGCAAAGCCGCGGAAAATACCCATCGGCTCGACGTTGTTTTTCTCGGCGTAGGTGCTGTTCATCACCGTACACACGGACGCACCGTCAGACAGCTGGGACGCGTTACCGGCGGTGACGAACTGATTGTCTCCGCGCACCGGATTCAGGCCCTGGAGGCCTTCCAGAGTGGTGTTGGGGCGGTTGCACTCGTCACGGGTCAGGGTGACGTCCTTATAACTGACATCCCCCGTCTCCTTGTCCTTCACCATCATAGTGGCGTCAAAGGGCACGATTTCATCGTCAAACCGACCCGCTTCCTGAGCTGCGGCGGTGCGCTGCTGGGAGATCAACGCGTACTCATCCTGAGACTCACGGCTAACGCCATAGCGCTGCGCGACAATGTCGGCGGTCTCAATCATCGCCAGATACAACTCGGGCTTGTTCTTCATCAGCCAATCGTTGGTAGCGTGGAAGCTGTTGAGCTTCTCGTTCTGCACCATGGAAATGGATTCGACGCCACCCGCCACCATGGCCGGTACCTTCTCAGACACCACCCGCTGGGCGGCAATGGCGATGGACTGAAGGCCGGAACTACAAAAACGGTTGATCGAAAGGCCAGCGGTGGTTACCGGCAGACCGGCACGAATCGCCGCCAGCCGAGCGATGTTCTTGCCCTGGGCGCCTTCATGGAACGTAGCGCCGAGGATGACATCTTCAACAATATTCGGGTCGATACCCGCACGCTGCACAGCCTGCTGGATCACATGGCCGGCCAGATCCACGCTGTGGGTGTTGTTCAGTGCGCCACGGTAGGATTTACCAAGACCGGTACGGGCAGTGGACACAATAACGGCATCAGACATAACAAACTCCTTCGTAAACGTGTAGGTGGCTCAAACCTCGGGATCAGCCCCAAAACCAGCAGGCCAGGCTTTTAGAGATCCCCAAACCGGCGACCCTCACTGACCAGTTCCTGCAACAACCCCGCCGGCTTCCACTGCTCGCCCCCCAGGTCATCGTAGAACTGTTCAACGGTGCCAAGTATGTTGTCCAGACCAATCTGATCAGCCCAGAACATCGGCCCACCCCGATAGGCCGGGAAGCCATAGCCATAGATCCAGGTAATGTCGATATCCAGGGACCGGTCCGCAATGCCCTCCTCCAGAATCTTGGCACCCTCATTGACCATCACGTACATGCACCGCTCCAGAATCTCCTGGTCGGTGATCTCGCGGGACTTGATACCCTGCTCCTGACGGAACTCGGCAATAACCCGGTCCACTTCCGGATCGGGAATCGGCTTGCGGTTACCCTCTTCGTATCTGTACACGCCCGCCTGAGTCTTCTGGCCAAGGCGCCCCTGCTCCGCCAGCTTATCCATCCAGCTCGCCGGCACGTTTTCACCTGCCTTGCGACGCTCCTGACGGATGCTGTAGCCAATATCGATACCGGCCAGGTCCGACATCGCAAACTGCCCCATGGGGAAGCCCAAGTCGGTCAGTACCTTGTCCACCTGTTGCGGGCTCGCACCTTCGTTGACCAGCGCCATGGCCTCTGCGCCTCGCTTGTGCAGCATGCGATTGCCGACGAAGCCATAGCAGTTGCCCACCATGACCCCGACCTTGCGAATCTTCTTCGCCAGCGCCATGGCGGTGGCCTTGACCTCATCAGAGGTTTTTTCGCCGCGCACAATTTCCAGCAGCTTCATCACGTTGGCGGGGCTGAAGAAATGCAGGCCAATCACGTCCTGCGGACGTTTCGTCGCCGCCGCAATGTCATCGATACTGAGGGTGGAGGTGTTGGACGCCAGAATCGCACCCGGTTTGCAGGCGTCGTCCAACTGACCGAAGATCTTTCTCTTCAGGTCCATGCTTTCAAACACCGCCTCGATCACCAGATCCACATCGCTGAAATCGTCATAGGTCAGGGTGCCGCTGATCAGGCTCATGCGCTCCTCAACCTGGGCCTGGGTGATACGGCCTTTCTTCGCGGTGTTCTCGTAGTTTCGGCGAATCACTGCCAGACCCTTGTCCAGCGCCTCCTGCTTGACCTCGGCGATGGTCACGGGTATCCCGGCGTTGGCGAAGTTCATGGCAATGCCGCCGCCCATGGTGCCTGCACCGATAACACCCACTTTATGGATGTCACGAACAGGTGTTTCCTTGGGAAGACCTTTCACTTTGGAGACTTCCCGCTCGGCAAAGAAGGCATGAATCAGGCCCGCACGCTGTGGGGACTCCATGCACTCCATAAACAGTTCACGCTCACGCTTCATACCGTCTTCAAAGGGCAGGCTGAAGGCGGCTTCCACCGCATCCACGCACTTGAACGGGGAAAACTGGCCCCGAGCTTTCTTCTGCAGGCCAGCGCGGAACTGTTCAAACACCTCGCTACCCTTGTCGGCCTCAAGCTTATCGGTCAGATCCCGTACGCGACGAACTGGCTTTCCTTCATCGGCAATGTTCTGTGCGTAGGCCAGGCCAACAGCCTTGATGTCATTGCCATCTTCAACCGCATCAACAATGCCCAGGGCCAGAGCGTCTTTAGCGCCAACAAACTCACCGGAAGTGATCATTTCCAGGGCTTTCTGCGCACCCGTCAAACGTGGCAGGCGCTGAGTGCCCCCGGCTCCGGGCAACAAGCCCAGCTTTACTTCCGGCAATCCCACCTTGGCGCTGCTCAAGGCCACCCGGTAATGGCAACCCAAAGCGGTTTCCAGACCACCGCCCAGCGCAGTGCCGTGAACAGCCGCAACAATTGGCTTATCGCTGTTCTCATATTGGTCAACAACGGACGGCAGCCCCGGATCCTGCATGGGCTTGCCGAACTCGCTAATGTCGGCCCCGGCAATAAAAGTGCGGCCTTCGCACACCAGCAACAGTACCTTGGCGTCGGCGTCTTTCTGGCCCTGCTCCAGTGCAGCCACCAGGCCGGAACGAACCGCATGGCTGAGGGCGTTCACCGGCGGATAGTTCACGGTGATCACGCCAATGGAGCCTTCCCGGTTATAAGTCACGACCTCAGACATAATATCTCCTCGCCATATATGGAATGTAGTTTTAACAAGCGAAACATAGTCACGATTTAATACAAGTTTTAGGCAGGTTTCAACCATGAACTAAAATGCAGGATCGAGTAGGAGGGGGAGTCACCTCCCCCGTCCTCTCACACCACCGTACATACGGTTCCGTATACGGCGGTTCATGGCTGACTCTGAAGCCGGGCCATCGTATCCAGCAAGCTTACCAGAGACAG
>Ga0208182_1000473_pt1 | contig 27174 bp, 22 predicted proteins | sample MalvireepMed_906_FD_184248 | JGI IMG/M metagenome (GOLD analysis project Ga0208182, IMG submission 184248) | Marine viral communities from the Global Malaspina Expedition - Malaspina viral metaG DeepMed_906 (SPAdes) (version 2) | ecosystem: Environmental > Aquatic > Marine > Oceanic | place...
CCTTTTCCGTCTCCGGTTAAGCTATCTAGCGAGCCGACTATCTTATCATAATGATTTGAATTGTCAAGACTTTTTATAATTTGTTTCGCCAGGTTAACTGGGTTATTAATGTGTAATCTACACATCTCTTACTGCCAGTCCGTCTGATGAGGGCGTATTATAGAGGGTTTAACTTTTGTGTCAACCAATTTATACATGTTTTTAAAATTATTTTACAGCCATTTGAAATTTTAAGTATTTTCAATAGGTTATGAATTGGTCGATTGGTGAGCATAGTAGAGAGATGAGGACGGATTTCCCTTGCAGTAAGAATATTCTGCTTTAACAGCTATAGACCTTTTACTATTTTTCAGATTTTTCCGTCTATTAACACAATTCTATTCACCTTATAACTTACCCATCCTCTCAAAAAACGCCTTATACGCCGCGACTTTCTTATCCAACGATAAGGGATAGGCGCGTGAGGTCGATGGTAATCTATATAAGGTTAAGTCATTAACATCCATTTTTTTATTATCTGCATCCTGCCATTGATAAGGGTAATCCATACTTTGATTGGTTTTTGGATGTTTTGATTTGGCAATTGGCTTATCTAATAACCCAAGTAGCACTTCGGTCGCCTTGCCTCCTGTCGTGAATAATGTCGCTACCTTTGGCACTTGCGGCAAGATACTATCCAAATCAACTGGCGTCACCACGGTTAGGTTTTTATCCGAAGCATTGCCAGTCTCTCGAATAGCCTGCTTGACTGTCGGGCAAGAAGCGATGCCACGCTCGAACATAAAATTGCGTATGCGCTCAGGGTCAAAGCGCTTCTCATCGCCGACTCTAAAATAGTTAGCGTCATCAAAAAACACTCGGCCATAGATACGCCACATATCATTATAAAAATTGGGATAATGAAAGCTCATTGCCCATTTATCGCTAGTCGGCGGAAACGTACCCATCATCATGATAGTCGCATTTGGTGGTAAAACAGGCGCAAAAGGATGATTTTCAATTTCTCCTGATGAGCTCTCGGTTGCTACTATCTCGTTATTAGCCTTGTTATTAGCGTCTTCTTGGGTGTTTGATGGTGTTATAGTCATGATATTCTTCATCAGAAAAGCGGTTTTTTTGGTATCATAGCAAGCCTAGACACTACTGCACTTATGATAATTTTATACAGTCAAACTTAGTCGATTCAAATAGTGCGACAATATGACAATAATATAGTCGCTTAGCCTGAGCGGTTTAGGCTTGGCTGCCAATTGTGAGTGTCTAACTGATCACTTTTGGTGACATTACACTCTTATACAAGTAGCACGTTTATTTGATTTGCATGGTCATTGAGGTTTTTATTTTACTATCAATGAGACCAAACAGAGTTAAAGTGGGGTAAGTGTTTGTATCTTTTTATATTAATAGCAACCGCAATGACTGCGCACGCATCAGACAAAAAACCAAGAGAATACTTATGAGTGATTTAAACAACGATTTAAACATTACGGTCATTGATCATCCATTGGTCCGTCATAAACTCAGCCTCATGCGCGAAAAAGACTGTAGTACTTATAAATTTCGTACATTGACTAAAGAGCTTGCACGCTTGATGGCTTATGAAGCAAGCCGTGATTTTGAAATTGAGACCTTCCCAATGCAAGGCTGGTGCGGCGAAATCACGGGTGAGCAAATCATCGGTAAGACTGCGACTATCGTGCCGATTTTGCGTGCAGGTATTGGCATGCTTGATGGGGTACTCGATCTGATCCCTACTGCCAAGATTTCTGTGGTCGGTTTACAGCGTGATGAAGAAACGCTGCAGCCAGTACCATTCTTTGAAAAATTTGTCAGTCACATGGACAAGCGTCCTGCGCTAATCATTGATCCAATGCTAGCTACGGGTGGCTCAATGGTTGCGACCATCGAGATGCTAAAGAAAAATGGCTGTACTAATATCAAAGCATTGGTATTGGTAGCTGCACCTGAAGGCGTCCGCTTAGTTAATGAAGCACATCCTGACGTGACTATCTATACCGCTGCGTTAGACAGCCATTTGGATGAGCACGGTTACATCATCCCAGGTCTTGGCGATGCGGGCGATAAAATCTTTGGTAAGCAGTTATCAAATAGATAAGTCTCATTAGGGTAAATAAAGCCGTCATCAAGTTTATGGCAACAGCAGACAACATCAATAATAGGGACAGACAATGAACGTATTGATTACAGGAGCGAGCGCGGGTTTTGGTAAAGCGTTGGCAGAGCGTTTGGTGGCTAATGGTCATCGCGTGATTGGTTGCGCTAGACGTATCGATAAGCTGAATGCTTTAGCAGAGATTTTAGGTGAGAATTTTTTACCTGTGGTGATGGATGTGAGTGATACGGATTCTATTCCGCAAATCATTGCTGACTTGCCTGATGACTTTAAACACATTGATGTCTTGGTTAATAATGCAGGATTGGCGCTGGGTACAGAGCCTGCACACAAAGCCAGTCTCGATGATTGGATGCAAATGGTCGATACCAATGTTAAAGGTCTAATGTCATTGACTCATGCAGTCTTGCCAGCGATGGTCGAGCGCGATAGCGGATATATCATCAATGTCGGCTCGATTGCTGGTAGCTGGCCATACTTTGGTGGCAATGTATACGGCGCAACTAAAGCCTTTGTCAAACAATTTAGCCTAAATCTACGTGCTGACCTTGTCGGTACGCAAGTACGCGTGACCAATATTGAACCGGGCGTAGTCGCGGGTACTGAGTTTTCAAACGTGCGCTACCATGGTGATGACGATAAAGCAGCTAAAGTCTACGATGGCTTTAAGACCATGACAGGTGAAGATATCGGCGATATATTACTGTGGTTGATTGAGTCGCCTGCGCATATCAATGTCAATCGTTTGGAAGTGATGCCAGTCGCGCAAACCTATAACGGTCTAACGGTGGCTAAAAAAGACCGTTAAAAGCGCATCTATTTAACAATCAACGTAACTCGTAAGACCGAAGCAATATAGATGACTCTATATTGCTTTTTTTTATGTCCTCAATTGTTACCTCATTTACCAAGCGTAAGTCCTGAAAGTCCATAATCAATACTTCATTACGCAGGCGCTCGCTAGTGCGTTTATTATGGCGTATCGGAAACCCTAATACTTGCTTACCGACGATGGTGATTTGATTAACGATTATCTTTGAATAAGAAACCTGATGAGTTGCCATTTTTTGTGCGTTAATGATTGCCGTGGCTGGATTGACGGTGGTGGTGAGTAGTTTTGTTTGTCGTACCACTTTTGGCACCTCTCCTGCAAAAAATACCACCTGATCTAATGGCATATACTGCGCATGGCGGGTCAGCTCTTGACGAAACAAAGCGGGCATTTCTACATTAAAACTGTCTTCTGTTTGTTGATAAAACGCGGTAAAGTTGCGATGCAAATACCGTCCAAATACTGTGGCATTGATCCATTCTTGATAAATATCGTTCGCCAGTAGTCGCTTGGAAAAGCTATTGGCATCTATCGTGACCTCATTATTCAACATCGACAATAAAAGCGCTTGTGGACTGGTAAATGTCTGCTGCTCCCAAACTTGTGGATACAAGCTACTATCCAATGACGACAATATCGATTTGCTCATACCCTTCTACCCTTATCAGTTATCGCTACTGCTTTTACCGTTAGCTAAATTCTATGCTATGGTCAGATGACTGCTTCAATATAACAGTCTTTTATTCGCGGTATGAATACGTTTGTAAAAATACATCTTGACCACTCAACCAAGATGGCTTGATAACCAAAAGTGATGTCATTCTATGAAAAACCTCCTTTTTTCTCTACCCGCATCATATCGATTACGAACAATCGATATAAAGACAGCTGATGGTACGGCGCTACCCATATCTGTCATTGGGAATGGTAAACCCATCATGATGATGCATGCTTATGGCATGGATGCGCGTGAGTTTTTACCTTTTATACTGCCACTAATGGGTAAATATGAATTTTACTTGCCGCATTTCCGAGGTTTTGGTGCTGCAAAAGATATTGAGTTGACGCAGTTTGATTTCGTGCATCAGTACGCTGAGGATATTGATACAGTGATTGAGCACATCTGCCTGAGGCGTCACGTAGAGTCATTACCTGTGGCCGCGATTTCAATGGGTGCGCTCGTCATGTGGTCTTATTTTGAGCGTTTTGGTACAGCCAGAGTCAGTCGCTATCTAAATATTGATCAAAGCCCTGTGATTCACAATCAACCAGATTGGCAAGGCGGGTTGTTTGGGGATCGGCAAAAAGAGAGGTTTGCCGTGTTTCAAGAAATTGTCGATAGGACACTACCGTATGCGCACGTTGAACACTTTACGCACTTGCCGTTTTCTCTCAAACGCCATGTGACAGATGTCGAAAGATTGTTTTCTTTACTCTCTGTCAGCCGTCCACGTTCAAAAGCTGTCGTACAAGCACTTACTCATCAAAACGATCATAAGCTGGCATTTTATAATCACCAAACCTGGCAACACAAAATGCGCTGCCTGCAGGCGTATCTCGCCATACCTTATGATTTTCGGGCAGTTATAGAAAACGTCACCATCCCAGTGGTCAGTCTCATTGGTGGTCAATCAAAACTCTATGATCCCAATTGGCAGCAAGAAATCACATGTATGCTACCCAATGCTCGTGACGTCATCCTACCGCGCTCAGGACATGCCGTCCCTATGGATGAGCCGATTGGTTTTCATAAGGTGTTAAAGAAGTTTTGTGAGAATGATTTACGAGTCGCAACCAAAAAGCGACTTAGTAAAGTCGCTTTTTTAGGAGATGCTGCCAAGTTCAAGAGTTAATCCACTAGGGGTTTTATCAGCTCAAATCTAGGCACTTCTGTGCCACTACGCATCACAGTTTCAGCAAACATCGACAGCGGTCGTACCCATACGCCGTACTCACCATAAAGACAACGATAAACGACTAAGGCTTCTTCGGTTTCTGAGTGCTGCGCGGTATGCAATACTTGGTAAAGATTGCCTTTATAGTGTCGGTAAATGCCTTGGGGTACCGAATTTTGATTTTTTTGAGACATAAACCACTCATTTATATTGATAATTAAAAGATGCTTTGTACTTTTGCTGCAAGCTTGGGTTTTATACCCGCCCATTCAGAATAGACCATACTATACATCACGGTATCTGAAATAACGCCGTCACGGCGTACTCGATTGCCACGAATCACACCATCCTTTTTGGCACCTAAGCGCTCGATGGCTTGTTGTGAGCGATGATTATCGACATCTGTACGCCAGCCTACGGTTTGATATTGTAGCGTTTCAAATATATAAGTGAGCAGTATGAGCTTGCAGGTGGTGTTGACATGCGTGCGCCAGTAAGATTTGGCATACCAAGTATAACCAATCTCTAATCTTTTGGTAGTCGGCAAAATGTCATGGAAGCTGGTTGAGCCAATCGCTTTACCAGTACGCTCATCAATGACGGCAAAAGCTTGCCTATCCGTCATTGAATCTGCAACATTAATATAATCCATGACCTTGTCTGGCTCAGGTATAGACGTCTCGTTTATCTGCCACAGCGCACCATCTTGGCAAGCTTCAATCAAGTCAGTGGCATGAGCGAGCGTTAATGGCTCAAGGGTAATGTCATTGCTCGATAAGGTAACCCGTTCTAGCATTTATCTCTCCTCAAGCCATTATTGATGTGAGCAAGCGCTTAAGCAATCGTCACTTTTGCATAAGCCTTTTTACCAGCTTGAATCACAACTGTTTGACCTGAGGTTAAGCTAAAGCCAGCATTGACCACCTCACCATCGACTTTGACTGCATTGCGCTTGATCATGTCTTTTGCCGCTGCACTATTCTTAGTCAAACCTGCTTGGTTTAATACCTGTGTGATAAACAAGGCTTCTTGACCCTCTTCAAGCGTCAATGTCACTTCTGGCAAATCAACGGGCAACTCACCATCTGCTAGGACATTGCCTGCTGATTTATGCGCGTTGGCAGCGGCATCCGCATCATGGAAACGCTCAATCAATTCTTCGGCTAGGATACGTTTGATTTCTTGTGGATTACGACCAGCTTCCATTTCCGCCATCAAGGCTTCGATTTCGTCCATTGGCTTAAAGCTCAAAAACTCAAAATAGCGTTGGATTAAAGTATCTGGCATCGATAGAATTTTTTGGTACATGGTGCCTGGTGCATCATAGATAGCAACATAGTTGCCGAGCGACTTAGACATTTTATTGACACCGTCCAAACCTTCTAAGATCGGCACCGTAATACACACTTGCGGCTCTTGACCATAACGGCCTTGCAACGTACGACCCATCAATAAGTTAAAGGTCTGATCTGTACCACCTAACTCAACATCCGCTTTTAGGGCGATAGAATCATAGCCTTGTACCAATGGGTAGAGGAACTCATGAATTGAGATAGGCGTTTGCGATGCGTAACGTTTCGAGAAGTCATCGCGCTCAAGCATACGCGAGACCGTCTGCTGGCTCGCAAGCTGAATCATATCAGCGGCGCTCATGTCACTGAACCACTCAGAGTTGAAGACCACGCGGGTTTTTTCTTTGTCCAAGATTTTGAATACTTGCTCAGCGTAGGTCGTAGCATTGGCTTTGATTTGCTCATCAGTCAATGGCGGACGCGTGCTATTTTTACCAGAAGGGTCACCAATTTTAGCGGTGTAGTCACCGATTAGAAAATAAATCTCATGACCCAAATCTTGAAAATGCTTGAGTTTATTGATCAGTACCGTATGACCTAAATGCAGGTCAGGTGCGGTCGGGTCAAAGCCTGCCTTGATACGTAGCGGACGGTTGAGCTTTAGCTTAGCCACTAAGTCGTCTTCAGATAATATCTCTTGCGTACCGCGCTGAATTAGGGCCAGTTGTTCTTCTAGGGTGTAGGTTTGATCGGTCATGATGCTCTCTATATATCGCTTGAATTGGGATTTTTAGGAATATTGGTTACTGGCGCAACCCCTTATGACGTTTAGCAGCTCAAAGGGTTAGAAAAAATGCTAGAATTTGACGGATATACTAGCGTTTTTTAAGGTAAATTGCCATGACCAACCCCGCATCCATTGCTGACACTGAACACAATGCTATCGCCGACTTACTTATGAATAATGGTTTGGGTAATGGCTCAGACGATATTGATGATTTGACCGATGATAATTCGAACTATGCCACACTGACCGACGCGCTTGAGCAAACGGTGTTTGAAAGCTTCGATGATGGTTTATATATCGGCATGATGTCAGGCACCAGTTTGGACGGGATGGATGCGGTTATTTGTCAGTTCAGTAACGACATGGCTGATAAAGAGACTACCAACAAAGAAAGCATCAGTAATAAAGACAGCACCCAACCGCCAATGCAGCTGCTGGCGACGTATAGTCAAGATTTTCCACCGCGATTGCGTGAGGTCCTATTGGCATTATGTCAGCCCAATGGTGTGAATCAACTCGTACCAGAGGCCGATGAGCCAACTAGCGAGCTTGACTGGTTTGGTTGGGCAAGCCGCGAATATGCGGAATTTGCCAGCGAAGTAGTCAATACCTTATTACAGCAAGCAGATATCGATGCTGAATCAGTACTGGCGATTGGCTGTCATGGGCAAACGGTACGCCATCGTCCACAGATGGGTTTTAGCTTGCAATTGGTCGATGCCAATATCATCGCTGAGCGTACAGGCATTAGCGTCGTCAGTGACTTTCGTCGCCGTGACATGGCCGTCGGTGGTCAAGGTGCGCCTTTGGTACCTGCCTTCCACCAAGCACTGTTTGGCGCATCTGATGACACACGCGTGATATTAAATTTGGGCGGTATTGCTAATATAACCGTCTTGCCTGCTGATGGAAAATATCAGGTTGTTGGCTACGATACGGGACCTGCCAATTTATTGTTGGATGCGTGGACAGCATTGCATAATGATAATAGCTATGATGCGAGCGGTGCTTGGGCGCAGTCTGGGAAAATTATCGAGCCACTACTCGAGCAGCTGTTGGCACATCCGTTCTTTACTCAGCCTCATCCAAAAAGCACGGGTCGCGAAGTTTTCAACTTAGCTTGGCTACAAGATGAGCTACAAACATTCGATCAAACTTCTGTCTATACCCACTACTCATCTGCAGATGTACAAGCCACTTTGACTGAGCTAACTGCCATGAGTGCAAGCGCGCAGATCAATAATTTTATAACTACTGATAAAAATAGCTCGGTGTCTGTCTGCGGTGGCGGTGCTTTGAACGATTATCTGATGACGCGTCTGCAAGCCCATCTACCCCACTCTACAGTGATGACCACAGATCATTTAGGGCTGGCACCAACATGGGTAGAGGCAGTCGCTTTTGCTTGGTTAGCCAGACAAACATTGATGGGTGAAACTGGTAATCTACCCGCTGTAACTGGTGCCAATAAAGGCGTGGTATTGGGGCAAGTTTGCTTTGCCTGACCAGTTAGATTTTAGTTTACATACGTGCACCAATGTGTTTTATAATAACTTTAAAAACGCCATCCTCTTAGGACCCGTAAGTATAGGACATATCGCATGAGCCAACACAGCACTTCACCTATCGACCAAGCCACCAATGATGACACAAATAATATGACCGCAGCTCCTGTATACAAATCGCGTCAAAAACCGCCTCATTATGAGCGCTCTGATGATACGCGTGTGGTGGTGACTGGTATGGGTGCCATCACCCCACTTGGTCTAGACGTGGATAGCTCATGGACCAAATTGCTCAATGGCGACAGCGGTATCTCACCGATCACCCATTTTGACGCGACTGGCTACCGCGCACAAATCGCAGGTGTGATCAAAGATTTCGATGCCAAGCAGTACATGAGCGCCAAAGATGCGCGCCGCTATGATGAGTTTATACATTACGGGATTGCAGCGTCTTCTATGGCATTGAAGAATGCAGGGTTTATCGATGAAGTCAGTGCCACTGATGCACCTGTACAAGGGGTTGACCAAGATCGCTTTGGTATTATCTTGGGTTCAGGTATTGGTGGTATCCAAACCATCGAAAACAGCCGAGATACCCTACGTGAAAAAGGGGCTGCCAAAGTCTCACCCTTTATCATTCCAGGCTCTATTGTCAATATGGCAGCGGGGTTGGTCGCGATTAAACACAATTTAAAAGGTCCAAATCTTGCGACATCAACGGCTTGTACCACTGCCACTCATGCCATGGGTTTAGCAGCACGCTTGATTGCTTATGGTGATGCTGATGTCATGTTGGCTGGCGGTAGTGAAAAAGGCTCAAGCCCACTTGGTATAGCAGGCTTTAGTGCCATGCATGCCCTCTCCACACGTAACGATGAGCCAACCAAAGCATCACGTCCGTTTGATAAAGGCCGTGACGGTTTTGTACTGGGTGACGGTGCTGGTATGATCGTCTTAGAAAGCCTTGCTCACGCCAAAGCGCGCGGTGCCACCATACTGGCAGAGCTGGTCGGGTTTGGCATGAGCGATGACGCGAGCCATATTACCGCACCACCAGAAGATGGTAGCGGCGCTGCAAAAGCCATGCGCAATGCCCTCAATGATGCTGGGATTGAACCCGCAAGCGTCGGTTACGTCAATGCGCACGGTACCAGTACCCCTGCAGGTGATGTCGCTGAATCAATTGCTATCGAAACCGTATTTTCGCCAGTGAAAGACAGCATTTTGGTGAGCTCAACCAAATCTATGACAGGACACCTACTTGGTGCAGCGGGCGGCGTAGAAGCCATATTTACGGTGCTTGCCCTACAGCATCAGCACGTACCACCAACGATTAACCTAGAAGAGGTAGAAGACAACTGCAATCTCGACTATGTGGCCAACCAATCACGTAAAGTCGATAACCTGCAATATGCTGTATCCAACAGCTTCGGCTTTGGTGGTACCAATGGATCCTTGATATTTGCACGCTGGCCTACCAACCACTAATAGCCAAAAGCCTATCGTGCGATGCGATACCGCTTTATCGTATGCTCACTTTGTCGCTTCGCTACTTTGCCACGTTGTAACGTTGGTGTCAGTTTGGCTACGTTTGTCCACTTGCAGCCCCTTATCGTACTTGCGTATGATAAGGGGTAATTTTTGGAACATTTATGGAAGATACCATGTCAAGCTACTCATTTTCCCATCAGTTTTATCAGCGCTGGACGTGTGCACCTGAGACCGTACGCGCAGCCATTACCCAAGAGCTAAAAGACATCACGACCCTACTACAAGCAGAGACTGTATTTGAGAGCTTTGAGTTCAATACACATGATTTGGATGCGTATGTGGATGAGCTGTATGACAACTATAATGCCGAGCAAGCCATTGCCAAAGCGATCATAGACAAACAAGAACAAGAACGCGCGGCGGCTGAAAAGCAGCAGTTGGAAGAAGCCCAGAAGAAAGAGGCCGAAGAGACGGCGCGCAAAGCAGAAGCAGCTCAAAAAGAACAAGAAAAAAATGAGGAGCTGGCTGCAAATAAAACCCATAATAAAAAAGACAATCTAACCGAACAAGAGGCTATAGACGATGCGGTGGATCACCTAAAAACTGAGAAAGTCAGCACGGGCGCAGCAAGTGGTGAGAATAACAACAGCACTGACAGTCAGACGATTAGCAAACAGGATGCTACCCTGAGTGATAAGCCCATCAAAAATATACCAGACAACGCCAATACCACGATCAACTTGGTACTAGAAGACAGTGAGCTGGATGCGACGGATCATACACTGATTCGTGAGCTTGAGAGTCAAATCGACGACTACTTGAGTGAGCAAATGATGCTGATGTCGGAAAACCTAAAATCTTGGCTACGTGCCGAGATGACACAGCATTTCAGTGAGCAAAACGCGCCTGCTCCTACTAAAAACGCCTCTACAAAAAACATTCACTAACGGTAATGCACTATCTGTCCTGAAAAATCAGGCAGCATAAACCGCGAAAAGCTCCGTAAATTATTTACGGGGCTTTTTAATGTTTGCTTGAAAATTATTGACCTTGTTTTATACCACTTTCAAAAACGTAAGTAACAAGGCAAACAAGCGTAGGTACTAGATCCAGTAGACTAAGCGAATTTGACACCACTCATTATATTACTTGAGCTAGGTACTAGATGGCTTTGGTACGTTCAGTCAACCACTCAAGGGCAGCGCCTTCCACTCGATCATTCAGCTCAGCATACACTTGGCTATGATAGCTATTTAACCAATCAATTTCGACTTGATCCAGTAGTGATGGCTCAATCAGACGCGTGTCGATTGGGCAATAAGTGATGGTTTCGAAGTGTAAGAATTGACCAAACTCTGTCTCAGTAGGGCTAGGAACTGGTGTATTCACAACCAAGTTTTCGATACGGATACCCCATTTGCCCTCGCGATACAAACCTGGCTCATTACTTGAAATCATACCGACTTTCATCGCACGCTCTTTTGATGTGCTGGCGCTATAAGCAATGACTTGCGGGCCTTCATGCACATTTAAGAAATAACCAACACCGTGACCAGTACCATGACCATAGTCCATCTGAGCTTGCCACAATGGGGCGCGGCAAATCGCATCAATCAATGGGGAGGCAATACCATCAGGGAAGTGAGCACGAGCGAGCGCAATATGGGCTTTGAGTACGGTCGTAAAGTCACGTTTGTGCTCAGCGGTAACTTGGCCAATACCGACCACGCGAGTGATATCTGTCGTACCGTTTTGGTACTGAGCACCTGAGTCAATGAGTAGTAAACCACCTTCACCCTCAGCCACATCAAGATAGCTAAACTGCTCTGGCGTTGCGCGGTAATGCGGTAATGCCCCATTTTCATTGAAACCCGCGATGGTTGGAAAGCTTGGCGATACATAATGCGGCTGACGGCTACGCACCTCTATCAGCATACTATCTACATCCAGCTCACTCAGGCGCTCGCCTGCTGCTAGACGCTGCTCAAACTCAGAAAAGAATTCAGCTAAAGCCGCACCGTCTTGACGCATTGCCTCACGCACATGATCGATATCTGAGTCAGACTTGACAGATTTGAGCAGTGTACTCGGTGCCATTTGCTCAACAAAGCCAATATCGTCTGCCATTTTGGAGAGTGTCCCAACAGCAACTTTATTTGGGTCTAACAGTAATAAATCTTCTGGTGTTAATGAGCTTAATGCATCCTGTACAGCAGAGTAATCAGCCAATGTGATACCGCTATCTTTTAGACTTTGTGCAATATCTTCGCTCACTTTATCGGTATCAACAAATAACGTTGCGCTGTCTGTATCAATGAGCATATGTGCTAAGAACACTGGGTTATAATCAACGTCAGCACCGCGTAAGTTCGTCAACCAAGCGATGTCATCTAAGCTTGAAAGTAAATGATGGGTCGCACCTACTTTTGCCATGCCTGCGCGTACTGCCGCAAGTTTTGCAGTCGCAGACTGCGCAACAAACGGCTCATCATGTGCATACAATTTGGCATCTGGCAGTGCTGGACGATCTGTCCAAACGCTCGTCAATACATCACGTTCAGTGATCAAGGTAATATCATTGGCATCAAATGCCTTCAATAGTCGATCTTGCTCAGCGATAGAGAGCACATTACCATCAACTGCCACGCTATTTCCTTCTTGCAAATGATCGGCCAGCCAGTCGATATGATTTGGTTGACCAGGTGCCAGCTTCTCCAACGTGATACCCGTACCCTCTAGCTGCTCAGCGGCATGTACCCAATAACGGCTATCCGTCCATAGACCAGCAAAATCAGCCGTCACGACAAGCGTCCCTACTGAACCCGTAAATCCTGATAGCCACTGACGGGTTTGCCAATACTCTGGCAAATACTCAGACAGATGTGGATCGGCAGAGGGTATGATGATCGCAGTGAGGTCTTGAGCCACTAGTGTTTTGCGTAGCGTATCGATACGCGCTTGGATGATTTGTTTGTTCATTGAATGTGTCCTTATTTATTTTAGATAAATTATTTAGAAATCGAGAGGTGAGTAGCAACTATGAATAGTCGTCTTATTAGATGCTGCTTGATAGTATTGCAGTAGAACATAACTAGATGTTTGGGCAGAATGTAGGCTTTCAATAGCCTAAAAAATATCTCACTGATTGAAATAATAAAACGTGCTGCCAGTTATGGTAACACGTCTTATCATGAGTTATGGACTGATTCTACGGGCATGATAGAGGATTTGCATACACCAGTTATCTGTCTTTATTGGCTTACCTCGTCAGCATGCTCGCTTTTTTGCAGCATATTATTGATAGGCTTGGCCAATACCAACAGTATCACAGCAGAGACTACCAAGAAGATCGTCATGGTAGTAAACAAGGTCGGCAAACCTTCGATTTTGTCCGCTGAGACATGACCACCAAAGAAGGCCGCAACCAAGTTACCCATCGCAATAGAAGCAAAGAACAACCCCATCATCTGACCTTGCATGCCTTTTGGTGCAAGCTTGGTCATTGATGACAGACCTACCGGGCTAAGCGCAAGCTCGCCAAGGGTCAATAACAGCAGACTTCCCACCAACCATAAAGGCGATGCTAAGCCAGCACCAGGCGCTAAGATGCTTTTTGAGGCAAAAATCATCAAGGCAAAACCAGCGGCGGCAAGTAGCATACCGAGTGCAAATTTCGCCATGCTGCTCGGCTCAAGACCTCGGTTACCCAGCTTGACCCAGATAATACTAACGATAGGCGCCAATATTAAAATAAATAGTGGGTTCAGCGACTGAAACCAAATGCTTGGTATTTCAAACCCCATAACATTTAGATCCGTATAACGATCGGCAAATAGGTTAAAAGAGGTTGGCTGCTGCTCAAAACTTGACCAAAATAGCGTCGAGCCAATGATTAAAATAAAGCAGATCAGCAAGCGCAGTTTGTCCGTCTTATCCAACCGCGGTGAAATAAACATAATGGCAAAGTAAAGGATGACGACGGCTGCAATGATATAGGTCATATACTCCGCCACCATCTCAGGATTGAATGACACCATACCCGTAGAGATTAACAGCACCGCAGCGACCAACAATGCAACAAAACCACCTACCCAACGGCCAATGTTTTTGTAGCGATCATTGGATTGCTCCCACTCGGCATCGACACCTTTGGCCTGCGCATAACGCGTCAAGTTCTTGCGGGCGATAAAGCGGTAGGTAAGCAAGGATACGAGCATCCCTAAACCACCAACGCCAAAACCGACGTGCCACATGCCTTTTTCTTTGAATACGCCAACGATGAGCGCCGCCAAGAGTGCGCCAATATTGATACCCATATAAAATAAGGTAAAACCGCCATCACGGCGAGAGTCACCCTTAGGATACAAAGCCCCTACCATTACCGAGATACAGGTCTTAAATAGCCCTGACCCCAAAACGATACAGATCAAACCGACGAAAAACAGCGTCATACCAAACATGGCAGAAAGCGCAATACATAAGTGACCAAGGGCAATCACAATACTACCCCACCACAGGGCACGCTCTTGACCCAGCCAGTTATCTGCTAGCCAACCGCCCGGTACGGCTGCCAAATATAATGAACCAGCAAAAATACCATAGATAGCAGAAGCCGTGACTTCATCAAACCCAAAACCACCACTACTTACTGTTGCTACCATAAATAGCACGAGTAGCGGACGGATACTATAGTAAGAGAAACGTTCCCACATCTCAGTAAAAAACAACGAGCGTAATGGCGCAGGATGACCCATAAAGCCATTGTCTAGTGCTTGCAGCTCAGCCGCACTAGCTTCTGATTTTGATTGTGTACTCACAACTTTATTCCTTTAAAGGTTATTTTGGTAATGACCAAATGCCTAATTATTCCGATAAGCGGTCATATAGGCGGAACATTGTTTCACTTGGTTATACCCAAGTAAAGAAAAAGTTGGCTAAAACTTACACAAACACCCACAAAAAAGCTCGCTCTCAATCCCAGAGAACGAGCTTTTTTGTGGTCTTCAATGCAGTCCTATCGTATTGATATTACTGCTAGTAGAGACTTTAATAACCACTCACTTAAGAGTCGTTTTTTGCTATATAAACAATAAATTGCAATGTCAAAAATTACTGCGCTACTGCTGTGTCATCAGCGGCGGTGCCAGCATCCCCAGCATCTAAGTCACCATCCGCTTGCTCAGCAGTTAAATCAGCATCGGCAACAGCCGCTTGGCTTACTGTACCAGAAGCGGTCGCTGTACCTGCTTCTGCAGTGACGACTGCACTATCTGCATCTGTCGCTGGGGTGACGGTTGCATCTGCAGCCGTATCAGGTGCTGCTGCATCTACTGGTGCTGTTTCAGCATTTGCTTCAGCTGGGGCAGCAGCGTCTTCGGTAGCAATGGCTTCTGCCTCATCAGCCGCTTCTGATGCTTCCGTTGGCGTCGCCGTGATGTGCTCGCCTGCTGGACGCAAAAACGCAGAAATACCAATAAGTAAGACAATACCTAAAAACAAGGCAATGCCACCTAGAGTGTATAACAGCTCTTTTTTTGGATTGTTATTGACGATACCTTCTGACATACCTTATCCACCTTGCACAAAATATTTGAAATATTGACCTATTATATCGCAATTTATACTGATTTGTGAAAACCCTTAAGTATTTAAAGGGTTTATTATCATCAATTTTACTATTCGCTTTTAGCGTTGATGACAGTTATTTACCCAAACGTACTAACTTCTTAGGACGCTTACCCAAGTAACTCAGTATCAGCAGTAGCGCCATAATAAACAAAATAGGATATTGGCCAAAACGCATAAACGGCGTATTACCAACGCGCGCCTGTATATTACCGCGTAGTACGGTGCGCTCAAACTGCGGAGCACGCGCTACGATGCGACCTTTATGGTCGATGATAGCTGTCACCCCCGTGTTGGTCGCACGCATAAACCAGCGACCATTTTCGAGCGCGCGCATCTGTACCATCTGTAGATGCTGTAGCGGGCCTGCCGACGTACCGAACCACGCATCGTTTGAGATGGTCAATAAAAAGTCTGTGCCAATCGCGTTTTTGCGCGTGGTATCTGGATACGCCACTTCATAGCAGATAGCAGCGCCCAAATTATGACCGCGCACTCGTAGCGGTGACTGTTGGTCACTACCGCGGCTATAACTCATGATGTCTTGGCTACCTGCCAGATTTGGCAGGATATCAAGCACCCCTTCAAACGGAATATATTCACCAAAGGGCACGAGGCGCTGCTTTTTGTACAGACCCTCTGCTTGAGCGCCTAACGCTACCACACTATTATAAAACGGCGCATATTTATCTTTACTGGCATCAAACGCGGCTTCGTCCTTATAAGGGATGCCCGTCACCCATGCCGTGTCCGTCTCTTTGGCCATTTTGACCATTTCATTGATAAAACCGACCGCTTCTGTCTGAAACATCGGAATCGATGACTCAGGCCACAGCACAAGGTCACGCCCCCACTCATCGCGAGTCAAGGTTGCGTAGATTTTTAGGGTTTCTATTTGATACTCAGTAAGCCATTTTAGATCTTGCGGGATATTGCCTTGAATCAAAGACACTGATAAATCAGGCGTGCCTTTTGGTTTGGTCCACTGCGGATTGATCAACCATAGCGAGCAGCTAACAACCAGCAAAGCTAACGACGGAATCATATAGCCTGCGCGGCGACGCAATAGCTCAACGACGCTGGCTCCCAATAATACCGCCACAAAAGAAACCGCAAACACCCCTGCAACAGGCGCCAAGGATGACAACCAATATTGCTCCGTAAATGCATAACCGACAAACAACCAAGGAAAGCCTGTGAATAGCCACGTTTTCATCCACTCTTGAAGTATCCAGAGCGCAGCAAAAGACAAAGGCTGTTTGCCAACCACTCGATTAAAAATCAGCGCCAAAAAGCCATGGAACAACCCCATGCCAAGGCCCATCAGCGCAATCATAATCAGCGCAAGCCATACGGGCGTCGAACCATAGACATGGATAGATGTGTACAGCCAAAACGCACCCACACACCAAAGCCCCGTCCCATAGGCTTGACCGATTAGAAAGGCGCGGCGACCTGTCATCTCCGGCATCAATAGCGCATACAAAATAGCGGGCGATACCAAAGCGATGGGCCAAATACCATAAGGCGCGAGCGCAAGTGTGAAAGCGCCTCCTGCCAGCAAAGCAATCAGTACCGTCAGTCCCAGATGTAAGCCTTTTGGCTGTTCAGGGTTCAGGCGTTTTTGTAAATCAACAGTAGACAGACGCATAGCAGTTATCCAAAACCATATTTTTCAAAATTTTACAGCTCAGCACTGAGACAAAACCCAAGCAAAAACTGACTGCATAATGCTCTATGCAGGACCACAAATAAAATCCACCCATGATACCAGTCAAAACCCATCAATGGGTAAATTTACGTCGCGAAAGTCTCATACCAAAATGCAAAAGGCAGAAAGCAAAAAACACGATGGTTCATCGTGTTTTTTATTGGATATGCTAAGAATGTTTTATCACTAACTATTGATTATGGGAATACAAACAAATTAATGGCTGCCTATCAATATCTGCTGATCCCCATTGGTTTTGGTCAGCTCTAGATTTTGGATAAAGCGCCCTTCCACATCAGTGATGGTGATTTGCCAATCATCTATCACCACGCTTTCACCCTCTAAATCACCAACGAAACCGAGCGCTTGCATGACCAGACCGCCCATCGTGTCGACATCGGTATCATCAAAACGACTGCCAAGCTCCTCATTACAGTCTTCAATCACCGTGGATGCTTGCACGCGCCATGTGTTTGGCTTTTCAGGATCAGGGACGATATTATTAATATCGCTGTCTTCATCGAAGTCATCATGCTCATCGACGATGTCACCAACGATCTCCTCTAACAAGTCTTCCATGGTAACGACACCACCAAAGTTGCCAAACTCATCAACGACGATCGCCATATGCACTTGCGTGCGCTGCAATGAGCGCAGCAGGGTATCTGAACGAGCTGTTTCACTGATATATAATGGCTGGCGCACCAAGTCTTTTAGACGTTTGCTATCGATTTTGTCTTCTTGATTGCGTACCATGTGCACCAGAATAGGAATCAAATCTTTTGCCAATAAGATACCAATGACCGCATCATCATCTTGACTATCAAAAACAGGATAGCGCGAGTGCGTCGTATCAAGAATGATGTCCATCACTTCGTCAAGGCTAGTGCTTTCGTGCAGACCAATCACTTGCGGCCTTGGCGTCATGATTTCGCGCACTTGTGTCGCCGGCAGATCGAGCACGCCTTCTAACATATCGACCGTATCGGGCTCTAAAAACTGGCGCGAGTCTTGTACCAGACGAATCAATTCATCACGGGTTTCGGGGGCGGTCGATAGCCAGCGTTTTAAGCCGCGCATCGACCAACTACTCGGGCTGGGAGTGTCGTCAGACATGGTGGTGTGATTTAACCTCTTTAGTTAATGGCAATTAGAATAACCGTTCATAAAATAAGTAGAGCCTAGATGGGGACAAAAGCGCCAAATAAAACAGCGAGCTTATCATTATCTGTGTAGCAAACAACAGACATACCAGCACAATTTAGCTTCACTTTATCGCAAGCCTCACCGACATTCAACGACAAATTCACTCAAATTGTATTGTCAGTGTGTTATAAACTTTGCTATGGTCAAAGCCATTATTTATCAAAACAAACCTTATGTCGCTACGCTCCGTTTTTTACCGCTTATTATCGTCGCGTTCACGCAGCCAGCTTGCAGATAGCCATTCTGTCAGTCGCGATTTGGACAACATATCAGCAGATAACAAACCACCAAGACCGACATGGCGACATCGTCTTGTTATTTTTTTGATTGCTATCACAATATTGCTATCAGCAATATGGTTGCTATTAGCGATTTGGTATCAGTACGGGATAAGCTCTGTACTCACTTGGCTTGCAACACTCATCATCGTGGGTATATTAGCTGCGCTGCTAAGTATGCGTTATTGGCATACAGTCACAAAGATACTGCTCAGTGACTCATTGTCTAATAAAAAATCAATTCATAAAAACACAGCGACTAGATACCTCATTGGCTTATATGGAGCAACTTGGCTCATAGGTCTAGGCTGGTTTTTTTCTATCGAACCCCAGCAAGATCGCGACTGGATGGCTGAGGTCGACCAGCAAGTGGCTTATGAGCGCGATGCAACCAACCCTGATTTGATTACCTTAACCAATGTCCGTAATTTTGATTGGCGCACAGACGAGGACGCCACAGAGCATTGGGAGACGCGCACGATTGATTTATCTAAACTCTCTGGCGTTGATGTAACCAACTCTTATTGGATGGGGCCACTGATTGCTCATACTTTGGTCAGTTTTCGCTTTGAAGACGATAGACCACTTGCCTTCTCATTTGAGATTCGTAAAGAAAATGGCGAATCGTTTTCGGCACTGGCGGGATTTTTTAGACGGTATGAGCTGAGCCTGATTGCCGCCGAAGAGCGCGATATTATCTATACGCGCAGCAACGCGCGTGGTGAGCAAGTCTATCTGTTTCCTATCAGCAATTTGCAGCAACATGAGGTGAGATCGTTGTTTGTATCTTACCTAACGGCAATGGATGAGCTCAATACCAAACCCGCTTGGTACAACACATTGACGAGTAACTGTACTAATATTATCTTTTATATGGCGCGTATCGTCAGTGGCGAGCGTTTGCCATGGGATTATCGGATTTGGGTCTCTGGGTGGCTGCCAAACTATCTATACGATGTCGGTATGCTCGACGCCAAGCCCAACAGCGGCGCGCAGAATTGGTCGATGGATACTTGGTACGAGCGCACTCATATCGATCCAAAAGTGCGTGGTTTTGATAATTTAGCAGGCAGCAGCGTAGTCAATAGCCGCGAGTTCTCCAAGCAGATTCGTCAGGATATTCCTATCCCGCCATTGGCTGACTCAAAAGCGGCAGCTGAAGCCAAAGCACAATTTGCGGCGCAGGCCGCCGCGCCATAAACTCACTACTCGCCATAAACTAATGATAAGAGTCTAAATGGATACCGCTAGGGCTGTACCCATGTCACCACCCGCTCCTCCATCTCTTCATTAGACATACCAACCTCAGAGACACAGCGCCCTGCCACCCCGACATTGGCCGCGCGCATCTGCTGCTCGGTGCGCGCCGCATCGCCAGTCAATAACAAATGCCAACTTGGGAGCTTCTGCCCTTTATACAAGCGTTTATAGGCGCAGTGTGATGGTAGCCACATCATGTTGGGCAGGTTTTCCATCGTGAGCTGAATACAGTCAGGCACATACTCTTGACGCGTGGCATAGTGCTGACAATGACCCGTCGCACAGTCCATCAGCTGACAGGTCACATCGGTATACTCAACCAACGCTTCGGCGTCATCATCATCGATATATTTGATCAGGCAGCAGCTACCGCAGCCATCACACAAAGCCTCCCATTCATGATGCGTCAGCTCTGATAAGGCAAATCGTGACCAAAACTGCGGGCGTAGTGGCTCAGACCTAGAACCAGTGTCAGCATTATTAGGAAATAAACTTACCGACTGCTCAAGCTTAGCATCCGGATTGACGCCTGAATGCAAGCCTGATTGTTCATCATTTTTGTTTAAGAAATTTATAGTCATAGGGTCGCAGTAGCGTTTTGATAAAGAGCGTTACACTATTATAGCTGTTTTTGCTAGAGATGGGCGTTAAGGTAGTACGAGTTAGAAAACGAACCATCACAATGACAAATAATCAAAACGACGAATAATCAAAACTCATAACATAAAAAAGGACAATCCTATGTCAGTTAAGACTTTCGAGTTAATCAGTACCACCGAAAATGGTGTTGAACTTATCAGCTATGTGGCGCTACCAGAAGACGCATCGGAAGAAAACCCAGCGGCTGGCATCTTGGTCGCACCAGAATGGTGGGGCGTGGTCGATCATCCAAAATCAGTAGTAGAGCGTTTGGCAGAAGCAGGCTACGCAGCAGTTGCAATGGACGTTTATGGCGAAGGCAAACTCACCACCGATGCGGCGCAAGCTAACATGTGGATGGAGCAAGTGCTTGATGATCAAGACATGCTGATGGCACGCTGCCGCTTGATTTTGAACGACTTTAGCGATCAGTTATCAGTTGACGGTGACAATCTAGGCGCAATCGGTTACTGCTTTGGTGGTAAAGTTGTCCTAGACATGGCTCGCGAAGGCATGCCGCTAAAAGCGGTTGCTACCTTCCATGGTAACCCAACGCCAAAACAACCAGCAGACAAAAACTTTAAAGCAAAAGTATTGGTCGCGCACGGCCGTGATGATTCAATGGTATCAATGGACGCCATCGAGGGCCTAAAATCTGAGCTGGATGCGGCCGATGTCGACTACACTATCGATGTGTATGACAATGCCAAGCACGGCTTTACCAACCCCCATGCCGATGAGCGTGCAGCCAAAAACGACGTCGATCTCGGCTACAACGAAGCTGCCGCCAAGCAAAGCTGGGATAATATGCTTGAGTTTATGAAAGCCAATTTGGCATAAGAACCATTTGATATAAAACTCATAAAGAAGGGCAGCTTAACTATTAAGCTGCCTTTTTATTTTCAGTCTTGTTTTATTGATGAGCTTTTGGGTAAGTAATCAGAGCGGTCTTGTGCTTCTTAGCAAATCACGTCATTATCACATTACTATCAATTGGATTGAGCGACGAAGATGTTATATCTATTGGTAACCCAGTTGGGTTGGCTGGCCTTTACAATTTTATTGATCGTGGTAGTCGCGCTATACACCAAGATAAAGCGAGAAATCACGTATTTGCGCCGCGATGTGACAAATCTACAGGCTGAACTTGAGCAGCAAAAAAATCGCAGTATGAACGCTTCATCTACCCATTTGGCTGATGAGCGTGTTTATACGCGCGCGAGCGCTAGTGAAGGCAATACTACTAAAAATGATGCTGCTAAGCATGCAATTTTTGATTCACAACAGCGGTCTATAGATAATCTTTCAACGCTGTCATTTACATCATTGCCACCACCACTGCCTGTTACTACGCCAACTCCGACCAAAAATAAAATAGCAAATGCGCCGATTGAGCCTGATGAACGCTCACTACCTATTGTGACGTCGCTCATTCATTCAATCAAAAACTGGTTTTTCGGTGGCAATCTCGTCGTTCGGGTCGGCGTATTGGTGCTGCTAGTAGGCGTGGTGCTACTGCTGCGGTTACTCAGCGAATATATCGAAATTTCAATTACCACAAAGCTTGTAGCAATTGGCATCGCGGGGCTTGCGTTGGCAGCACTTGGGTTAAAGCTCACGGCAAAACGCTTTTCGTATGGGATTACGCTACAGGGCGCAGGCTTAGCGATTACATATTTGAGCACCTTTTTTGCTTATAGTGTTTATGAAATCATACCAAGTATTCCAAGCTTTATTGGGCTTGGATTATTGTCTGCTGTGACCATTGCCCTTGCTGTACGCCAAAACGCTTTTCCGCTCGCGTTGTTAGCGTTGTCTGGTGGATTTTTTGCGCCGATTTTGACCAGTGAAGATACTGGTAGCTTAGTCGCCTTATTCAGCTACTACCTATTATTGAATGTCACGATTGCTGTGATTGCTCATTATCGTCCATGGAAGATACTGAATCTATTTGGCGTAATTGTCACGTTTGGATTGGCCTACTATTGGGGCAGCACGCAGAATCTTGATCCAATTATTGAGACGCAGCTTTGGCCATTGGTTTTGCTTATTACATTGCATTGGTTGCTTTACTTGTTTGTCGTCATTCGTTACGCGCAGCAAGTTATTGCCTACAACGCACTTAGCGAAAAAGCCCTTAGCCATATCGATAGTACAAATAATATCAAGCGTTTAGATAAAGCTACCGTAGGCAACAATGCCTATTTATTTCCCATCGATACTGGCTTACTGTTTTCAGTACCGCTTCTGTCTTTCGGCTTACTTTCTGCTTTACTTGATAAGATTCCTAATGCCTTGACCATCACTAGCGCGATTTTGGCGACTGTCTACCTTGGGCTGGGCTGGTTGTTTATCCAGCGCAGTGAGCGCTATGCTTTAATCACTGAAGGCATGCTGGCTTTAGGATTTGGGTTTTTGGCGCTGGTGATTCCGCTGGCGCTAGATGCGGAATGGATTGCCTTTGGTTGGTCAGTACAGGGACTTGCTCTGGTTTGGTTTGGCAGGCGTTCATTGCGGTCGTGGTCGGTGTTATTCGGCTTACTATTACAGCTCGTCAGTATCGGCATGCTCGTGACCACAGCGATATTCTCTAGCAACGACTATCCGGTTTTAGCCTTTAGTATTTCAGCAATTGCTTATCTGGCGACCGTTTTTATCTTACGCGCTAGCAACTCTCCTACGATATTAATGAATAAGCTAGATAACAGTAATAGTCAGAATCATGACGCTGTAATGCCTTCTACCATAAAGGCACAAAAGCGTGGCAACCCATCAGATACGATGACCAATTATACTCATGCACTGGGTATCAATGATCAAGCGGCGCAGCAATGGCTGAACGCTATCAGTCATCAAAGCCATGCGTTCAAACTCGTTTGGCACAGTCCTGAATTAATAAAGTTTTTAACATTGACAGCGATAGCGTGGATGCTACAAGTGCTGATACTTGATTTGCATCATTGGTTTGATAGTTGGCAATCAGATACGACAGTCATTGCGCTGTCAGCACTCATCAGCCTGGCCGCCTATTGGGTCATCAACCGTTATCGTCCGTGGGCGGAGATTAGACAGCTGAGTCGTGGATTATTGTTATTGTTTTATTTCATGCTAATACTGCAACTGCCACAAAAATTCGAGCGAAATCTAACATGGGCAACAGCGGAATGGCTGGTATTCATAGGCTTGATAATTGGCTGGTTACTGATAGGCCAGCTATGGCTAAAAACATGGTCTGATACTAAAAACACGGCACGTTATACTGAGGTAAGCTGGCTCGGTACAGGGCTGTTACTGATTGTTGCGGCTGCGCATTATAGCCTACCAGACTCTGATGGCGTGATGGCTATCTTGTTTTCAGCGGTACTCATATTATTGGGGTTATGGCTCAATCATCGTGATCTTAGTCAAAATGAAGAAAGCACCTCGACTAATAAAGTTTCAGAACACGGTCTGCTGTATTGGTTTAACTGGCAACAGGCCCTATTAGGTTGCGCTGCCATTTTTGCTCCCATTGCCCTACTTTGGGTTGTTCTTACCAATTGGTATTATGACGGTATGATTTGGGGACTGCCCTATTTTCCATTATTTAACCTATACGACATCACCTCATGGCTGACGCTATCGGTTGGTTTTAGTCTGTACTATATAAGCCAAAAAAACCGCGATGAGACACTTATCGGAGCAAGTACAACTGCCAAATCTAAGCGCATATTTACCGCTGAGAATCTGCTAATCATATTGGGACTGATCAGTTTTTGGTTAATCTCCAGCATGTTGGTCAGAACGCTACACGCCTTTATCGGCACGCCACTTTGGGACGGTGCTCAGGGCGGTGCATGGAGTAGCGAGCAAGTACAAACAGGACTGACAATTTTATGGACGCTCTTAGCCTTGGTCGCCACCATCCTTGCCAGCCGCTATTGGCAGCGCGCGCTTTGGTTTATGGGGATTGGTCTACTTGGCATTGTCGTACTCAAGCTGGTCTTGGTCGATTTGTCACAGACCGAGGCGATTTGGCGAGTCATATCTTTCCTTGGCGCAGGTAGTTTGATTCTGCTCATTGGTTATTTGGCACCCTTACCACCAGCGTACGAGGAAACAGAAAACCATACTAAAGAATAGTGATAGATTTGGTCGAGTGAAATTGTCCCGTGAGCAAGGTGGTTCTGTAGTAAACTGGACACCATTAGAAAGTAAACATTGATTGTTTTACTTTTAGCATTTTTTATAAAAGGTTATGAAAGCAGATGGATAAGAGAGCAAGTATTCAGTGGTTCCCTGGGCATATGAACAAAGCCCGTAACGAAATCAAAGAAATCATGCCGCAGATGGATGTGGTCATCGAGGTCATCGATGCGCGTATTCCCTATAGTAGTGAAAACCCAATGGTTGCTGCACTGCGCGGTGAAAAGCCTGTTATCAAAATCCTGAACAAAGCTGACCTTGCCGATCCTGAATTGACCCAAATCTGGATGGATCATCTTGAGCAGCAAGATGGGGTTAAAGCCATTGCTTGCGACACTGAAAAAGCCAATGACGTAAAACGCATCATCGCCATCTGCAAACACCTCGTCCCCAATAAAGTCGGGACTGGTCGTCAAATCAAAGCGATGATTATGGGTATTCCAAATGTGGGCAAATCAACGCTGATCAATACGTTAGCAGGTCGCGCCGTGGCAAAAACAGGCGATGAGCCAGCGGTAACCAAGTCGCAACAACTGATTAAGCTTGACGATGACATCATGCTCTATGACACACCCGGTATGCTCTGGCCAAAGGTCGAAAACGAAAACTCTGGCTATCGTCTGGCAGCGACGGGCGGTATCCGTGATACCGCTTTTGATTTTGCTGATGTCGCCAGCTATACCGCTGAGTATTTGATGCACGCCTATCCTGAGTTGCTAAAAACCCGCTATAAAATTGACGAGTTACCCAAGACCGATTGGGAGTTCTTTGAAGTGGCAGGTCGTAATCGCGGCTGTGTGCGTTCGGGCAATCAGGTCGACACCTACCGTATGTCTGAGATTCTCATCAATGAGCTACGTAGCGCAAAAATTGGTCGTATCACGCTAGAAACACCAGCGATGATAGAAGCAGAAGAAATCGTCGTCGCCGAACAACGCATCGCTGCTGAAGAAAAGAAAAAAGCCCGCGAGGAAGAAAAACGCTTACGTCGTCTAAAAACGCGGAAGAATCGGAAGTAGGTTTGGTTCAAGGCTCATTACTCAAAAAATAATTGCCTATATAAAAGCCCTTGTGGGCTTTTTTTATGTCTTTATTCTCTGTATAACATAAGTATCGTATGTCAAAAATACAAATATAGAGAATAAGTAATGACAGATTACAATTTAATGAAAGATTTCACTTTTCATGAAAGAGATGAGTTTACACGTGAGCCTATCGCTGAGAAAATCATTAAGCTATTAGATTCAGATATTGAAGTATCACCACTTATCATTGACGGTAAATGGGGTACAGGAAAGACAGAGTTTTGTTTTAAACTAAAAAATCTGATTGAGGAGAATAATCCGAATGATTATAAGGTTGGTTATGTAAATGCTTTTCAAGCTGATCATGCCAATGAGCCGCTCTTAACACTTATAGCTGAGGTGGCTAGTTTTTACGATGAAAAAGACGACAAGCGAAAGAATTTTATAAAAAATGCAGTCCCTTGCCTAAGGCTTATTTCTGGTATAGGTCTCAAAGCAGGATTAGGATTTGCATTCGGTAGATATGCGGCAGATATTCCTGATGCACTAGCAGACGGAGTGGAAGAAATAAAGGATGGGTCAAAATCTCTTATCGACCAGTCACTTGAGTCTATGATTAAAGATCAAGTAGAAGCGGAAAAGAATTTATCGACATTGCGCGATGCTCTATCAGATATTGCTTCCACAAACCCTATCATTTTACTCATTGACGAGCTTGACCGATGTCGTCCAGATTTTGCAGTGATGATGTTAGAGACCATCAAGCATGTGTTTGATGTAGATAATGTACAAATTATATTAATTACCAATGCTGAGCAGCTTAAAGCCACTATAAAACATAGCTATGGTAGCGAAACGGACTCGCATAGTTATCTTTATAAATTTTTTAAGTATCAAATCAACCTACCAACGACCAATAAAGATGAAGAAAACCGTTCAGTTAGTAATAATGTGACTTATTTTAGAAGAGTTATACAGGACAGTAATGTAATTTCACAAGAATTTAAAGAAAACAAACTTATCTACCAAATCCCATTGTTTATTGATATTAGCACGCTATCGCTTCGGAATATTGAACAGGTTATACGTTGTATAGAGACGTTGATAGTTTTTGAAGATAAAGAAAAAAGTCAATCTTATGTAATCGAGCAAGTTTTAATGGTCTTCCTATCTTTTTTATACACTTAGATTAACACACCAAGTGCAACGCTAATTAATATTATAGAACGCCTGCATAGGCGTTTTAAACCCTAATCGTTTTCTTGGTCTGTTGTTTAGTTTGTTCTCAATGTCCTGTATTTCATTATCA
>Ga0208182_1000485_pt1 | contig 26784 bp, 7 predicted proteins | sample MalvireepMed_906_FD_184248 | JGI IMG/M metagenome (GOLD analysis project Ga0208182, IMG submission 184248) | Marine viral communities from the Global Malaspina Expedition - Malaspina viral metaG DeepMed_906 (SPAdes) (version 2) | ecosystem: Environmental > Aquatic > Marine > Oceanic | place...
CGGGTTTTATTTTGCAAAGCTGCACGCTTTTGCTTTTCTGCGAGCGCTTTTTCTGGATCATGTAATAAAGCCTTATCGCCTGATGCAATAGGTTTAACATCCTGCATTTCTGCAAAAAACGAGTCGATATCGTCATTTTCGAATTGGTTCATTTGAATCCCCATACAAGCAACTACCCTTATTAATCTTGGCTAAGGCAAAAAAAATCAAAAATTCCTAAATAATGTAGAGCATGTTTGCTTAGTAACCGCTGTCATTGAGTCACTGCTCTTTATACGTGAATAAGCGCGGGTTGATCTATATGAAATGAACCCCCGCTTTAAAAATATCTTTAGACCTATCAGATTATAGAGTATGCCAATTTTTGTGATGTATTTCTCTGTGGCCAGTGTGTTTCCTGGAGCACGCGGCTATGACGCCAGTATTTTTTGACTTAGCAGGGATAAAGCGAGTGTGCCTATGGCGTCCCCAGCTGGAATCGAACCAACATCTAAGCCTTAGGAGGGCCTTGTTTTATCCATTAAACTATGGGGACGTTCTGATTGCGCCCCTTATTATACTGAGTTGAATGAAATACGAAACCCTTGAGGTATCAATAAGCTGGTTAGGTTTCAGTGAGTTAAATGGGAATAGTCCCCCCCTTGTTGGGCGCGTAAATTAACGAGATAAGCAAGCCTTCCATCTTCAAATGAGCATAAAAAAGCCCCTAAACGAAATCGTTTTGGGGCTTTTGGTTTTTCAGTTGCGTCTGGATTAGATATCCGTTGGTGGAAGTTTATCAATCGCAGTTCTTAGTATTTCACTCTCAGTGCTAGAGGCTGCTCCTACATCGACGCCGCTAGATGTGGATGAGTCACTTCCCACTTCGCCGGTTCCTGATACTGACGCTAATTCGCTACTTGTGTCGAGTGTAGAAGGTTCAATTGTAGGTAGTACAAGCTCTTCCGCAGTTAGTTCAATATCTATAGCATCGATAGTGACTTCGGTGACTGGCGAGGTTTTAACGAGATCTTCTTCTACAGGAAGGGTAATAGTATCTTCCGTTAACTTGACGATATCGGGTGTACTCTCTACCGGCTCACCGGTCATCACCAGAGAGATTGCTTCTGTTTCTGGTGTCACTAATTGTGTTTCGGTGCTTAATTCCACAGATTGAAGTGGTTGTGTAGACATGTCGACCATAGTTACCGCTGCAGGTTCGTCGGTAACAGTGGCTTCTAATGTAACTGACGCTTCTATTGTTGCTGACGCGCTCACGGTTTCTGTCGATTCGCTAGACACCACTTCAGGTACGCCTTCTCCTGACGCTGTAACAAACACGTTGAATTCTGCTGTTTCAACGGTGCCGTTACCATAATCTATTCGGTAAGTGAAGGTGTCTGTTAAGGTCCCTCCAAACACTTCAAGTGTATCGTCTGGTGTGTAGGTGTACGCACCGGTCTCATCAATCTGCAATGTACCGTACTGACCAACAACGGTAGTGCCGTTGTTTGCGTTTGAGAAAGTTACTCCATCCGCTGAAACTTCGAGAGTATAGCTTGGGTCAAACAGCACGTCGTTCTGTAGCAGGTTTCCAGTTGCCGCTTGCAAGCTATCAAATACATATTGATCCAAGAAATGGACAGTGGAGCTTACGTCAACGCTCACGCCGCCGCCGACACTTACTGCACCGGTATCTACATCCATGGTTACCCGATATTCACCTGCGGTGAGGCCATAGGACGTAAAGGAGCCATTGCCATCTATGCCCAGTAAGCCGATAAGCTGATCGCTGCTAAAGGTTTCAACGGCTTCCCATGTGCCATTATTATCTCGCTCAATGGTGAGTTCGATACCAGAACCTAGAGACAGTAAGTCACCGCCATTGACATCGAGCGTAATATCCTGAACGGTATTTTCAGCAACGACTATGGTATTGCTAACGGTGTCTTCATTCGAAGGTACAACAATAGTAGCACCTAAAGCACCTACTCCTAGCGCCCACTCATACGTCAGTGCCTCTGGTTCAGATACTCCAGCTGCGGTAGCAAAATCATAAGTGAGTTCCGCGCGCGCTGTATCTCCTGATACCCCTTGTCCTGATAAGTTAAAGTCTAAGGTTGCACTAGATGTATTATAGCCGTCGGAAATCGTGTAGCTGAAGCTATCAGAGTTACCTAAACCTTGACGTACGCCATTGGCAACATAGGTGTAGCTGCCGTCTTCGAAGATGGTTAAGTCACCATAGTCACCTTCAATGGTCACGCCGCCAGTCCCGGTACCTAGCACGGTAACGGTGCTACCATTGGTTGGCGTAACCTCAGTGACTACACCCCCTTGGGCGATACTGTCACTTACATCACCACTATGGTTGGCATCGATCACATTCCCTGATGTTGAGGTACTACCTTCAAACGCATATTCAGTCAGTGTTGATGTGACATCGGTACGTTGAAGTAACGTTAATGTATTACTCAGAAGCGCCGCTGCAAGGGCGTCGAGGACGTCGTTGGCGAATGTGGTAAGCCCTAATCCGTTTAGGCCATTGTTAATCGTATGTACTAAATCGCCTGCGCCGATAAAATCTGATGCTGCTAGCGCTGGTTCAAGAATGAAGTTACGTACAACAGAACCTAACCCCAGCCCATTTAATACGCTGGCTTCGGTTCCATTAAGTGAAGTCTCTAGTGCATTTAGCACAGCGTCTTGGTTATTTTCACCTAGTACAACACCTTCGTTGCCTAGTTCGGATAAAGTAATTGAATTGTCGTTGTCGGTATCAAACAGGTTCTCAAGTTTGCTTTCATCATTTCGTACCACAATAGTGTAATCACCAGCCGCAAGCCCTGAGAAGGTGGCAACTAAGGTGTCATCACCGGTTACGCCGACAAGGTTTATTGCTGCCACGTCGCCCGCTAGCGAGTTATCAGGTGTTACTGCAAAGGCAACAACGTTGCCATCAGCATCGATAACTTCAACGATGTAAGCATCAGCGACGGCAAGCAGTGCTTTTTGACTGACTTCAACCACCACTTCACCAAAGTAACCTTCGCTGACGGTGAGGGTTGTTCCCGCCATCGGCGACCCTGCTGCAGGCGAACCTTCTAGTAAGCCAAGCACTTGCTTATCGCTGTCGGTCACTGGAGCATTAACAATGGCGGTCTGTGCGCCTAACGCCATGTCGTTGCTGTCATTCTGCGCTTGTACCGTAGGGAAGTCGCTACCAGAAATAGTAATGGTGAGTGCAGCATTATCCGACGTTTCACCGTCTGACAATGTATAAGTAAACACCTCATCTTGGCCAACAGCATTGCGATTGCCATTAGCGGTATAGGTGTAGGTTCCGTCAGCGGCAATTTCTAATACACCATAGTTACCCTGTAGGGTTGTGGTACCCGTTGCGGGAACGTTTACGCTATCACCCGCCGCATTAGTGATAATGGTAACTTGAGCACCATCAAGAATGGTGTCAGCGCCAACGCCACTTAAATCACCGTCGATAAGATTGCCTTGTGCTACAGTTTCGCCAGAATAGGTGTATTCTGCCACCGTCGTGGTAATCTCGGTATCCTGCAATACCGTAAGGGTATTACTGAGTAACACATCGGCAATAACACTTAAGATATCATCAAGGAATCCCGTTAAACCAATATCGTCAAGTGGGGCGGTAAGCAAGTTAACAAGTTGACCGGCTCCTATTACCGTTGTTGTGTCGAGAAGTGTTTCTAGCACACCGGCTACCTGCGTCCCTACAGAGCCTAAAGGAATTCCCAAGATGCCGTCGTTTAAGGTGGTTTCAACCGTATTGAGTACTACCTCTTGGTTGTTTGGCCCTAGTACCACACCTGCACTGCCTAGTTCAACAAGGCTGATGTCGCCGTTTCCGTCACCATCAAGCAGTTCTTCTAGTTTGTTTTCATCATTGCGTACAACCACCGTATAGTTGCCCGCATCTACGCCAGTAAGAGAGAAAGAAATGGTTTCGTCGTTTGAAACATTGAATATTTCCAAACCGCCTACATCGACCAGTTCAGAGTCTGCACTCACACCTTGATAGACGAGTTGGCCATTTTCATCGTAAATCTCAACGATATAAGCGTCTGCTACGGCGGCAAGTGCAATTTGGTTTACCTCAATGTCTACATCGCCTACATGGTTGGGTAACACTGTGAAGGAAGCGCTGGCATCAACGCCGCCCGTGGATTCCAATAACCCAATAACTTTTACATCGCTGGTGGTTTCTGATGGGTTAACCGTCACCACAGGTTCGCCCATATCAATGGTGTTGCCATCGTTAATCGCATCAAGCGCTTGAATAACCACATTTTGGCTAGCGGTACTCGCCGTGTTACCTGCTTCGTCAGTGACGGTTGCCACTACGGCATAGGTACCCACAGGTAGCATTGTGCCTGTTAAATCGAGGCTCCAATTGCCGCTACCATCAATGGTGAGTTCAGACGCAGTACCGAAGGTGTAGTCAGTTCCGTTAAAAGTAACCGTTAATGTAGTATCGTCTGCAAGATCAACGGTACCATTTAACGTTAGCGTGGTATCGCTGGTAATAAAGTCTCCGGACGTGCCTGAATCGTTAGAAATGCTGTCGAAAGTCACGGTTTGTCCGTCGTTATTACCGTCAATGGTGGTATCCACTATCACCGTGCCTGTGTTAGTGCCAACATTACCGTCAGGATCCGTGGCGGTTACGGTGGCTGTATAAGTACCTTCGGCGAGTGCGGCCACTGCATCGTCAGCCAGCGTCCAGGTGCCATTTTCATTGTTGGTGGCGGTGTAGTCATTCCCGTTGATGGTAACTACTACCGTAGCGGTATCATCGTCCACTGTGCCTGTCAGCGCTGGCGTTGTGTCATTAGTGGTTAAGTCATTGAAGGCAACGATTGGAGCCACTGCGTCAACGGTATCAGAGGCGGGGTTACTGATATTGCCAGCTTGATCAGTTGCCGTGACAGTGACTACAACGCCATCAGCGAGAGGCGTATCTGGCGTAACGCTCCAGCTGCCATCGCCATCAGCGACCACGGTAAAGTCAGGCGTGCCGTCGCCGTCCACATCTACATTTACGGTTGCGCCCGCTTCAGCTGTGCCGGTAATTTCAGTGCCGTTGCCCGCATCCACTGTGGGGGCTGTAGGTGCAGTGGTATCAATCACCACTGTGCCAGTATTTGTACCCACATTACCGTCAGGATCCGTGGCGGTTACGGTGGCGGTATAAGTACCTTCGGCGAGTGCGGCCACTGCATCATCAGCCAGTGTCCAGGTGCCATTTTCATTGTTGGTGGCGGTGTAGTCATTCCCGTCAATGGTAACGACTACCGTAGCGGTATCATCGTCAACTGTGCCTGTCAGTGCAGGTGTTGTGTCGTTGGTGGTCAAATCATTGAAGGCGACCACTGGTGCAACAGCGTCAACGGTATCAGAGGCGGGGTTACTGATATTGCCAGCTTGATCAGTTGCCGTGACAGTGACTACAACGCCATCAGCGAGTGGGGTATCTGGCGTAACGCTCCAGTTGCCATCGCCATCGGCGACAACGGTGAAGTCAGGCGTGCCGTCGCCGTCTACATCTACATTTACAGTAGCGCCCGCTTCAGCGGTACCGGTAATTTCGGTGCCGTTGCCCGCATCCACAGTAGGTATGGCAGGTGGTGTAGTATCAATCACTATGGTTCCTGAATTTGAACCCACATTGCCATCGGCATCAGTGGCAGTAACAGTAGCGGTATAGCTACCATCTGCAAGTGCCGCCACTGCATCGTCAGCCAGCGTCCAACTTCCATCGCCATTGTTAGTTGCGGTGTAGTCCACACCGTCAATAGTCACTACAATAGTGGCATTAGGATCGTCAACTGTGCCTGTTAATGTGGGCGTTGTATCGTTGGTGGTCAAATCATTAATTGTCACTACCGGAGCCACAGCGTCTACCGTATCAGACGCAGGTGCGCTGGTATTGCCAGCGTCATCTGTGGCCGTTGCGGTAACCACAATACCATCGGCAAGCGGGGTATCTGGCGTAACGCTCCAGTTGCCATCGCCATCAGCGACCACGGTGAAGTCAGGCGTGCCGTCGCCGTCCACGTCCACATTTACGGTTGCGCCCGCTTCTGCGGTGCCGGTAATCTCGGTGCCGTTACCGACATCAACAGTGGGGGCTGTAGGTGCAGTGGTATCAATCACGACTGTGCCCGTGTTTGTGCTGACGTTACCGTCAGGGTCGGTTGCGGTAACCGTTGCGGTATAGCTGCCTTCTGCAAGTGCGTTTACCGCATCGTCAGCCAGCGTCCAGGTGCCATTTTCATTGTTGGTGGCGGTGTAGTCATTCCCGTTGATGGAGACGACCACCGTAGCGGTATCATCGTCCACTGTGCCTGACAGTGCAGGGGTGGTATCGTTGGTGGTTAAGTCATTGAAGGCGACCACTGGTGCCACAGCGTCAACGGTATCAGAGGCGGGGTTACTGATATTGCCAGCTTGATCAGTTGCCGTGACAGTGACTACAACGCCATCAGTGAGTGGGGTATCTGGCGTAACGCTCCAGTTGCCATCGCCATCAGCGACAACGGTGAAGTCAGGCGTACCGTCGCCGTCTACATCGACATTTACGGTTGCGCCTGCTTCTGCGGTGCCTGTGATCTCAGTGCCGTTACCTGCATCAACAGTGGGGGCTGTTGGTGTTGTAGTATCAATAATGCCGCCATTTTCGTTTGCGGTTGCGGTATTGCCGGCACCATCGGTCGCAGTAGCGGTAACGGAATAATTACCTTCAGACAAGGCTGCTGGCACATCAACAGTGAAGGTACCGTTGGCTTGAACGATTGCATCGAAGGTTTGCGTGTTGCCCGCATTGTCCGTAACGCTGATGGATACCGTACTACCTGGTGCAATATCCGTCGTCCCAGAAATCGTGGGTGTTGTGTCGTTTCCTGTTCCAAGCGCGTCCAAGGTAAGGTTTGGCACCGCCGTATTAATAGTACCGCTGGTGGTATCAGACGCTGAGTTTCCTGCTGCATCGGTAGCATTAGCGGTAACATCGAAGTTACCGTCAGCCATGGCATTGGGAACGTCTGCGCTGAAATCGCCGTTGTTATCGACAATAGCCGTAAATGTCTGCTCTGCTCCTGCGCTGTCAGTAACGGTAATGGTCACTGAACTTCCGGGGCTTAAATCGGTGCTGCCGGTAATGGTTGGCGTGGTGTCGTTACCTGTGCCTTGTGCATCTAGGGTGATAGTTGGTGCAGTAGTATCTACGCTGCCGTTTGTTTCAGTGGCGGTGCTTTGGTTGCCAGCGGGGTCTTGGGCAACCGCCGTGACGGTATAGCCGCCCTCAGCCATAGCGTTTGGTACATCGGCCGAGAAACTGCCATCTATTTGAACAGTGGCATCGAAGGTCTGGCTTACACCTGCGTTATCGGTAACCGTGATGGTTACCGTAGCACCTTCAGGCAGGTCAGTATTGCCTGATATGGTCGGCGTTGTATCGCTATCTGGGGCTAGTGTATCTATCGATAGTACAGGTGCTGTAGTATCAATAATGCCCGTATTATCTACGGCAGTGGTGCTGTTGTTTGCTTCATCTGTGGCTGTAGCCTCAACGCTGTAAGGCCCTTCGGCAAGCGGTGAAGGTACATCCACGGTAAAGTTTCCGTTTGCATCTACAGTGGCAGTAATCGTTTGCGCATTCCCTGCGTTGTCAGTGACGACAAGGATAACGTCGCTACCTTCTGGAAGGTTGGTGGTGCCAGATAGCGTAGGCGTAGTGTCGTTACCTTCTTCTAGCGGCGTTATGGTTAATGACGGCGCTGTGGTATCTATGACGCCTGTGTCACTGGCTGACGCTGTGTTACCCGCATTATCACTGATTGTTGCAGTTACCGTAACGTCACCCTCGGCGAGTGCGGTACCTGGCGCTATAGAGAAGGTTCCGTCTGACTGCACAATAGCACTTAACGTTTGTACATCACCTGCGCTGTCGGTCACTGTCACGGTAACTACCGACCCAGCTGGCTCGTCAGTGGTACCAGTAATAAGCGGTGTTGTGTCATTGGTTGTGTCTGCGACATCTACCGTTAGTAACGGTGAAACGGTGTCGATAATACCTGCTTCGTTATCTGTTGCACTATTGCCTGCATCATCTGTTGCAGTGACAGAGACGGTGAAGCTACCTTCAGCCATTGCCGCTGGCACATCTACTGAGAATAAACCGCCTGCAGCAACAATCGCTGAAAAGACTTGGGTATTTCCTGCGCTATCGACCACGGTTAGCTGTACCGTTGCGCCTTCCGGTAAATTTGAAGTGCCCGTAATGGTAGGCGTTGCATCGTTCACACTATCAATTTCATCCAGTGTGACCACTGGCGATAGTGTATCGATAACACCTGTCTCAGTATCCGATGCCGTATTGCCAGCGCCATCAATTACCGTGGCTTCAACCGTATAATTTCCATCAGTGAGTGTAGCAGGCACTTCTACACTGAAGGTACCATCAGATTGAACCGTTGCCGATAACGTTTGTGCGTTACCCGCGCTATCGGTCACCGTGATAGATACGGTGCTTCCTTGCGGCTGGTCTGTGACCCCTGTAATAAGCGGTGTTGCATCGTTTCCTATTCCTGGGTCAGCGACGTCCACCGTAGGTGATGTGGTATCAATAACGCCGCCGGTTTCGGAGTCTGAGCCGGTATTGCCATCAGCATCTGTCACCTCTGCTTGCACTGTGTAACTGCCTTCGGCTAAATCGGAAGGAACATTTGCACTGAATGAACCGTCGTTTTGTACGGCAGCAGTAAAGGTTTGCACTGCACCTGCACTGTCAGTCACTGTTATCGTAACCGTGCTGCCAACAGGCGCGTTAGTGTTGCCCGAAATAAGAGGCGTTGCATCGTTGGTTTGACCAAGCGGATCTAGAGTGATAGTTGGGGCATTGGTGTTTATATTGCCGCTGTCATTCACTGTTGTGCTGTTTCCTGCAGCATCTGTGGCACTCACATCAACGCTATAGTTTCCGTCAGCAAGTGCATCAGGCACTTCAACCGAGAAAGCGCCATCCGTATTGACCGTGGCAGTCAGGGTTTGCACATTACCACCCGCATCGGTAACCACTAAAGTAACCGATGTACCTTCAGGTAAGTCCGTGGTACCGCTAAGTAGGGGGGTATTATCGTTGCCACTGGCTACCGGATCTAAGCTAATGGCTGGTGGTGTCGTATCCACAATACCGTTACCATCGGTGATGATAGTTTGGTTTCCAGCGTTGTCGGTCGCTGTGACCTCAACTAAATAATCACCTTCTGCTAAGTCGGCGGGGACATCAGCACTATAACCTCCACCAGCTTGTACCGTTGCGGTGAAGCTCTGGGTATTACCTTCGCTATCAGTTACGCTAATGCTAACCGTATCCCCTGGAGCGAGATCGGTGGTACCTGAAATAGTAGGCGTTGCATCGTTAGTGATATTTTGCGCATCTATTGTTAATGTGGGGGCCGCTGTATCTACATTACCATTATTGTCTGCGACCGTTGCAGAGTTACCTGCGTCGTCAGTCGCAGAGACGCTAACACTGTATGCGCCTTCAGCTAAATCTGCGGGTACATCAGCAGTATACGTACCGTCTCCTTGTACTGTCGCAGTGAAGGTTTGGGTGTTACCACCACTATCAGTAACGCTAATGCTAACCGTATCCCCTGGAGATAGATCGGTGGTACCTGAAATAGTAGGCGTTGCATCGTTAGTTAAACCCTGCGCATCAATCGTTAATACGGGGTCGGTAGTATCGATGTTGCCACCGTTTTCAGTAACGGTGGCACTGTTGCCAGCGCCATCTGTTGCTGTTGCCGTAACGGTATAATCGCCTTCAGGTAACGCCACGGGCACATCAACAGAGAAGCTTCCGCCAGGTTGAACCGTAGCATTAAAGCTTTGCGTATTGCCCGCACTATCTGTCACCGTAATCGATACCGTACTTCCCGGCGCTAAATCGGTAGTACCAGAAATAGTCGGCGTGGTGTCGTTACCTGAAGCAAGAGGATCAAGCGATAAACTAGGTGCTGCTGAGTTTATTTCTCCATTGATGGTATCTGTGGTTGTATTGCCCGCTGTATCAGTAGCGGTCACCGTTACATCAAAATTACCGTCGGCAACAGGGGCGGGGACATCTGCGCTAAAGTCGCCATTAGCATCAACCGTAGCCGTGAAGGTTTGCTGTGAACCCGTGCTGTCGGTAACCGTTATCGAAACCGTGCTACCGGCAATTAGGTCGGTACTACCACTGATGGTTGGCGTGTTATCGTTGCTGATGCCTTGTGGATCTAGCGTGATTAGTGGTGCAGTAGTATCCACACTGCCGCCGTTTTCTGTGTCTGAGCCTTCATTGCCCGCTGTATCTTGCGCCGTCGCCGTGACCGTATAGTCACCCTCAGCCAATGGTGCAGGTACATTAGCCGAGAAACTGCCGTCAGTTTGTACTGTTGCTGCAAAGGTTTGCGTATTGCCGGCACTGTCTGTGACGGTCAATGTAATGATAGACCCCGCAGGTAAGTCAGCCGTACCAGTGATGGTCGGCGTGGTATTATTTTCAGGCGTTAGCTCATCAAGGGTTAATTCGGGAGCGGAGGTGTCGATAACGCCTGTGTTATCGTTTATTGTAGTACTGTTGCCCGCTTCATCAGTGGCAATGGCTTCAACGGTGTAGCCACCTTCAGGAAGTGGGTCAGTGACTTTAATAGAGAAGTTTCCACTGGCGTCTACCGTAGCGTTAAGCGTTTGAATGTTGCCCGTACTGTCGGTGACAAATAGAGTCACTACGCTGCCTTCAGCTAAATCTGTCGTTCCTGTAAGCGTAGGCGTGGTGTCGTTACCTTCTCCTTGAGGCGTTAGCGTTAACGAAGGTGCCGTTGTATCGATAGTGCCTGTCTCATTCGCCGCTGCACTATTACCTGCTTCATCGGTGGCTGTTGCCGTTACATCGTAATCACCTTCTGCAAGTGCCCCGGGAACGTCTACCGTGAAATTGCCGTTTGCATCAACAAGGGCGGTAAAGGTTTGGGTATTCCCCGCGCTGTCTGTGACAGAGATAGACACCACCTCACCTTGGGCCAGATCTGTGCTGCCTGTTATAGTCGGTGTGGTATCGTTATCAGAGCCTAGTGCATCAAGTGAAATAACTGGCGCAACGGTATCTACCGCGCCATTGTTGTCGCTTACCGTGGCGCTGTTTCCGTTCTCATCTGTGGCAGTAGCGGACACTGTATACTCGCCTTCTGCAAGGGAAGCAGGAACATCAGCGGTGAAATTGCCGTTGCCATCAACGAGGGCGGTGAAGCTTTGAACGTTACCTTCACTATCAGTTACCGTTAACGTGACGGTAGCACCAGTTGGAAGGTCAGTTGTCCCCGAAATGGTAGGCGTAGCGTCGCTAATTGTGCCTTGCGCGTCTAGCGTAAGCGATGGCGCGCTGGTATCTAAGGTTCCAGTGTCTGTGGTACTTGTAGTATTGCCAGCGTCATCAGTGGCGCTAACGGTAACGGTATAGCTTCCGTCTACCATGTCGTTTGGAACGTCGGCGCTGAAGTTACCGTTTATATCGACCGTGGCATTGAACGTTTGGCTGTTGCCTGCGCTATCGGTCACTGTGATCGCAATGGTACTTCCTGGGGCTAAGTCCGTATTACCTGACACGGTTGGCGTTGCATCATTACCCGTACCTTGAGGATCTAGGTTGAGTACGGGAGCCGTGGTATCTATGTTGCCGCCCGCTTCCGTTTCTGTAGTGGTGTTGCCAGCTTCGTCAGTGGCGGTAACGTCTACCGTGTAGTCGCCCTCTGGCAGTGGAGACAATACGTCGGTGGCGAAATTACCGTCTGCATCAACAAGCGCATTAATGGTTTGTGTATCACCATTACTGTCGGTCACGGTAATAACCACAATAGCGCCTTCAGGTAAATCCGTGCTACCTGAAATCGTCGGTGTAGTGTCATTGCCTGAATCTAATGGATTGATACTAATAACAGGCGCTTGTGTATCCACGTTGCCGCCTGTTTCATTTGCGGTAGCTGAGTTGCCTTGGGCATCAGTTACCGTAGCCGAAACGGTGAAATCTCCTTCGCTAAGCGCACTAGGCACATCTGCGCTGAATGTACCGTCGTTTTGAACTGCCGCTTGGAAGCTCTGTGAGTTACCGTTTGCATCGACAACCGTGATGGTAACGAGTGTGCCAGGCGCAACGTCTGTTGTCCCTGAAATTGTTGGCGTCTCATCACTGGTTGAGCCTTGGGCATCAAGGGTTAGTAGCGGTGCTTCACTGTCTACATTGCCTGTGGTATCAACAATAGCTGTATTACCTGCACTGTCGGTTGCAGTAGCGCTAACCGTAAAGTCACCATCTTCAAGTGCGTTTGGTACGTCAACGCTAAAGTTTCCATTTGCATCGACAAGCGCATTTACCGTTTGAGAATTCCCCGCACTGTCGGTCACGACCAAGGTTACCGTGCTACCTTCAGGAAGATCAGTGGTGCCTGAAAGGGTTGGGGTGGTATCACCTGTACTTCCCGGGTTATCTAGTGTTAAAGATGGCGCGGTGGTATCGATAGTTCCACCATTATCAGAAACGGTTGTGGTATTTCCATCACCGTTGGTGGCGGTAGCGGTTACCGTGTAAGGGCCGTCTGCAAGCGGTGTTGTCACCTCGGCATTGAAGGTACCATCTGCGCCCACTGTCGCTTCAATGGTTTGCGTGTTACCCGCGTTGTCAGTCACAGTAAGTGTTACTGTGCTGCCTTCGGGCAAACTCGTAGTACCAGAAAGCGCTGGCGTGCTGTCGTTGGTTTCACCCTGTGCGTCAATCGTTAATGCAGGCGCATTAGTATTAATGTTGCCTGTTTCATTGGCAGATGCTTCATTGCCCGCTTCATCTTGTGCTGTAGCAGTGACGGTAAAGTCACCGTCTGCAAGCGCCTGTGGAACCTCTACCGTGAAGTTACCGTTTGCATCCACTAGCGTATTAATGGTTTGGGCGTTACCTGCGCTATCAACAATCGTTAGCGACACAACACTCCCTTCAGCTAAATCGCTAGTTCCGGATAGGGTCGGAGTTGCATCGTTGCCTGAACCAATAGGGTCGAGAGCAAGAGATGGCGCAGTGTTATCAATGCTCCCACCGGTTTCTGTGGTGCTTGCTGTATTGCCGTTTTCATCGGTTGCTGTCGCTGTAACACTATAGTCACCTTCAGCCAAAGCACTTGGCACTTCAGCACTGAAGTTGCCGTTTTCATCTACGGTTGTTTCAAAAGTTTGTTGATTGCCCAAGCTATCGGTCACCACAATGGTTACCGTGCTACCTTGGGGTAAATCAGTGGTGCCGCTTAATGTTGGTGTAGCATCATTACTCACATCTAGTCGGTCTAGCGTTAAACTAGGTGCAGCGGTATCAATGTTACCTTGTTCCGACGCTGTATCTTGGTTACCAGCGTCGTCGGTTACCGTAGCAGTAACCGTAAAGTTACCGTCAGCAAGGTCTGCTGGCACGTCTACTGAGAAAGTTCCGTCGTTTGCGACAATTGCCTCAAAAGTTTGTGTGTTGCCAGCGCTATCAGTTACGGCTATCGAAACCGTGCTACCCGGTGCTTGATCGGTGTTACCTGAGATAGTTGGCGTGGCATCGTTAGTACTGCCTTGAGCGTCTAAGTTAACTAGGGGCGACGTTATATCAATATTTCCGCCAGTTTCTGTGGCAGTAGCGGTATTACCGCTGGCATCGGTTGCAGTGGCTGTGACGCTGTATTCGCCTTCTGCCAGTGGGTTTGGTACATCCACGCTGAAATTGCCTGAACCGTCGACGGTGGCGGTGAAGGTTTGTGTGTTACCTAGTGCATCGGTTACAGAGAGTGTGACAGTGCTGCCAGTGGGTAAATCGGTAGTACCAGAAATAGTAGGCGTTGTGTCGTTGTCATCGCCTAAAGGATTCAGAGTTAGGCTTGGCGCATTACTGTCCACAGTGCCACTTTGAGACGCTGACGCACTATTGTCAGCTACGTCTGTGACGGTTGCTTCAACGGTATAGTCGCCGTCGGCGAGTTCAGCAGGAACGTCTGCGCTAAATTCACCGTTGGCATCCACCGTTGCGGTGAATGTTTGACTATTACCTGCGCTGTCGGTAACGGTTAGCGTAACGGTACTTCCTGCTTCCAAATCAGTAGAGCCACTTACCGTCGGCGTTGCATCGTTGCCAGCTCCAAGCGGGTCAAGCGCAATGGTGGGCGCTTGTGTATCTATGTTGCCGCCATTCTCAGTTACGGTTGCCGTGTTGCCCGCATCATCTGTCGCACTTGCTTCTACCGTATATTCGCCTTCGGTTAGTGGTATGGTGACGTCAACGTTAAAGTTACCATCGTTATCAACAACCGCTTCAAGCGTTTGCGTGTTTCCGGCGCTGTCGGTGACCACCACAGACACCGTTGAACCTGGCGCTAAATCAGTAGAACCTGAAATAGTCGGTGTGGTGTCATTGCCGTCCGTTTGCGGGTTAATCGACAGAGTGGGGGCCGTAGTATCAATATTCCCACCGTTCTCTGTTACTGTAGTCGTGTTACCTGCTTCATCGGTTGCTTCTACCGTTACTTCGTAATCACCTTCAGGCAGGGCTACTTCAACATCCACAGCAAAATTGCCATTTTCATCAATAGTGGCAGTAAGAGCTTGTTCATTACCTTGGCTATCCACAATGGTAATGACCACTTCACTCCCCTCTGGTAAATCAGACGAACCTGATATAGTGGGGGTTGTATCATTACCGGTGGTTTGCGGGTCTACAGTAATGATTGGAGGCGTAGTATCAAGCACAGTGGTTGCGCTGACGGTTGAGCTATTGCCATCACTATCTGTCACCGTCACTTCTATTTCATATTCGCCTTCTTCACTACCGGCTGGAAAATCAACGTTAAAGTTACCATTTTCGTCAGTTGTGGCTGTGATAGTTTGGCTGTTGCCGTCGCTGTCTGTAATAACAACAACAACCTCAGAATTAGGCGCGTCGCTAGAGCCGCCAATACCTTCACTACCGTTCGTCGGCGACCCCGTTTCAATAACAACCGTTGGGGCTTCGGAATTGATAACCGCGTCGATGGTAGTGGATGATGTATTTCCAGCTTCATCGGTAACTGTAGCCGTTACTGTAAAGTCTCCGTTTGCGAGTGCTTGTGGGACCTCTGCGCTGAAACTGCCATCTTCTTGAACGATTGCGGTAATTGACTGTGTGCTGCCATCGCTATGAATAATAGCTAACGTGACCTCCGAACCCGGTTCAGCATCGGTATCGCCGTTAATAACAGGCGTTTCATCGTTAGTAGAGCCGATAGGATCAAGGCTAATGATTGGCGCAGTTGTGTCTACTTCACCTGTGACTGTCGTTGTTGAGCTATTACCGGCTGGATTGGTTACAGTAACATTTACGGTATACTCACCTTCACTGAGTTCTGCGGGCACATCTTCATTAAAGGTACCGTCTGCACCTACCGTTGTGGTAATCGTTTGTTCATTACCTTCACTGTCGGTGACAACAATGATGACCTCACTACCAGGAGGGGCATCGGTTTCACCAGATACATTTGGTGTAGTGTCGTTCGTTGGCGCGGGTTGATTTACCGTAGTTGACGGACTGGTAGAGTCATAATCACCGCTTGTCTCGGCTTGTGCGGTATTGCCAGCGCCATCAGTAACTTCAGCGGTTACGTTGTAGGTGCCTTCGGCTACAGCGTCAGGTACTTCTACGCTAAATGTACCGTCAGCAGCTACCGTGGTGGTAAAGGTCTGCGTGACTCCCGCACTATCTGTCACCGTCAAGGTGATTGTGCTGCCTGGTACTGCATTCGTTAAACCAGAAAGTGTTGGCGTAGCATCACCGTTTATACCGGGGTCGTTTAGTGAGATCGTAGGGGCAGTAACATCGATAGTGCCTTGCGCTTCGGTGCTTGCAGTATTACCTGCGTCGTCTGTCACACTGGCGTTAACGGTGAACTCGCCTTCGGCCAATTCTGCCGGCACATCCACACTGTAAGTACCATCGGCCTGCACAATAGCAGCCACGGTTTGCGTATTGCCTGCGCTATCGGTAATGGTAAGGGTAACGGTACTGCCCGGCGTCGCGTCAGTAGTCCCTGATAAGGTTGGTGTAGTGTCGTTACCTGTCGCTACGGTGTCGATAGTGATCGAAGGCGCAGTGGTATCAATTTCGCCTGTTGTATCAGCGGTTGCTGTATTGCCCGCCTCGTCGGTCACACTGGCATTAACCGTAAACTCGCCTTCGGCCAATTCAGCCGGTACGTCTGCACTGTAAGTTCCGTCAGCCTGCACAATGGCGGTCACCGTTTGCGTATTGCCTGCGCTGTCAGTAATGGTAAGGGTAACGGTACTGCCCGGCGTGGCATCGGTGGTACCGGTAAGGGTTGGCGTGGTGTCGTTATCCGAACCTGGCACATTAATAGTGATTGTTGGTACGGTGGTATCAATAACGCCGGTGGTGTCGGCGGTAGCCGTGTTGCCGGCTTCATCGGTCACACTGGCGTTAACGGTAAACTCCCCTTCGGCCAATTCCGCCGGTACGTCTGCACTGTAAGAGCCGTCAGCCTGCACAATGGCAGTCACGGTTTGCGTGTTGCCCGTGCTGTCGGTAATAGTAAGGGTAACGGTACTGCCTAGCGTTGCGTCAGTGGTACCGGTAAGGGTTGGCGTGGTGTCGTTATCCGAACCTGGCGCATTGATAGTGATTGTTGGCGCGGTAGCATCAATGGTACCGGTCGTCGTATCGCTTGCGGTGTTGCCCGCGGCATCAGTCACATTGGCTTCTACGGTGAAGTCGCCATCAGCCAGTGCTTCTGGCACATCAACGGTAAAGCTACCATCATTCTCGACTAAAGCGGTGAGCGTTTGTACGTTACCCGCACTGTCGGTGATGGTAAGGATTACTGTAGAACCGGTATCGGCAGTGGTAGTTCCTGTGATAACGGGTGTATTGTCATTCGATAAGGCAAGCGTATCTAACTGTATCTCAATATCTGTGGCGAGGTCTCCACCATCAGAAAATTCACTGTTGTTGTCTACTGAAGTATTGTTCGCTGAAGCAGGTTCATAGTCGAAAGAAACGGGATCAACAGATTCGCTAATTCTATCTACTCGAACAAAATCGCTGCCACCATCAGCTCCAGTGCCACCGTCTAAACCCGCCGCCGTAGATTCTAATGATTCTAAAATGTCATCATCGCCTGCTAGGGCTTCCAGAAAGCCTTGATCTAAGCTTTCATCTTCGCCAGCATCTGCAAGCAAGGTACTGAGGTCATCGACACTGTCGTCGAATAACGCGAATTCATCGTCGCTATTCGCATTGGTGAAATCAAGCTGAAGGGGAAAGGTGACGTTCTGGCCCGAGGGAATAGTATGAAGCGTGCCGTCTACACTTACAACAACCGTACTGTCATCTGCAACAAGAATAGCATCACCCTCGTTGACGATAGTGCCAACTTCAAGAGGGGCGGACACGTTTGACTCGGCAGCACTGAGGGTGGCGTCGCCATTCACTTCAATAATAATTACATCGGCCATAAAACACCTATTTAAAAAATCTATTTAAAAAATCTATTTAAAAGGCTAGTTCATCACTTCAAAACCGTTACCGGACCATAGTACGGGTAGGCTTTATACTTTCGTTGTGTCCCTTTAATTGCATCCTTCTACCTTTAATATTTTCAGATAAAAAGGAATAAATCGTTTTGCGAAAGTCACTTTCTACGACTACTTTTTGTTGTATTGCCAGGCATAAATGTCGCAGAAGTCGTTTTATTAGGAGTTTTATGAGCAGCATTAGGAAGGTAGTATTAGGTGCGGGTTTTATTTTTTATTGTGGCGTAGCTGATGCACAGCAGTACGCCGTTGATACGACAACAACTGAGGCTACACTAAAAGACTATATTCAAAAGGTGGTGAATGCTAACCCTGAAGTTCAGGCTAGTTTTCGCCAACTTCAATTGGCCATTTCTGATGTGGATATTGCACGTTCTGGCTATAGGCCATCGGTGGACATCGCTGCGTCGAGTGCTTACACCACGCGTAATTACGGTCTTGATCAAGAATATGTGGGGCATACCGCAGAGATTTCTGTTACTCAAATGCTTTATGATGGCTTTTTAACAAGCAGCCAAGTAAAACGTTTTAAACAGGCGCAAGTAGTACGCTATTTTGAGCTACTTGGTGAAGTTGAACAAAAGTCCCTTGAAACCGCTTTGGCCTACATGGATGTGCAATTATTTAGAGAGTTACTCTCACTTGCTGAGCAAAATTTAATTACTCATGTGGACGTTTTCAAGCAAATAGAAGAAAGCGTCGAAGCAGGGGTTGGGCGCCGTGCCGATTTAGAGCAAATCAGTGGTCGCTTGTCGCTTGCAGAGTCTAATGTGCTGACTGAACTTTCTAATTTGCATGACGTTACTGCTCGATTTCTTCGCCTCGTGGGGGAAAAGCCAGCAGAACAATTGGCCTCTGTTTCTATTGATGGCTACGCCATGGAAGATTTATCCAGCGACATTGAGCAAACACTCCTAAATGCGTATCAAACAAATCCAAGTTTCAATGCGGCAATTTACAATATTGACGCACAAAAGTTTGCTGTAGACTCGGCAAAGAGCCGTTACCATCCGCTAGTGAATTTAACGGCGAGTTATGGTGCACAAACGCGCGATGAAGCAGCCCTTAACAACACGATCAGTGAAGCCAACATAGGCGTAAATGTTACCTATAATCTGTACAATGGTGGCGCAGATCGTGCTGCTATTCGACAAGCGCTATCTCAGGTAGATTTAGCCAGAGATTTACGTGACAAAGCCTGTATTGATATGCGCCAAACCATACAGATCGCGAAAAATGATATTGAGAACGTGTCTGAACAACTTCCCTCGTTAAATGCGCATCGGTTGTCTTCAAGCCGTGTTAAGTCAGCCTATATGGATCAATTTACTATTGGGGAGCGTTCACTCCTTGATTTGCTCGATTCCGAAAATGAGTATTATGAATCCAGTCGAGCCTATGTAGAGGCGCAGTTTACCTTAGAAAAAGCAAAAGTAAGACTGCTAGCCGCAAAAGGAAAGCTGGCTCAATCTCTCGGTGTCACAAAGGATGGCGTGCCTGATATCATGGAAATGGCTGAACAAGAAATTCAGTATGATCCTGCCCATGTCTGCCCAGCAGTTCGCACGTCGTTAGTGGACGATCGAAACATTCTAAAACGAGACTCTGATTTAGATGGCATTATCGATTTGTGGGACGATTGCGTTAACTCATCACCTGACGCCTTGGTTGACGATTTTGGTTGTGAAGCTTCGCAACCTGCTCCTAGCGCGGCAGATTATACATTGGAAGATGCCGAGGTGGTTGAAACCTTTAAGGTGAATATAGAGTTCGCCTCTAATTCCTCTGAAATATTACCGAATTACCAAGATGCCTTAACGAGTGTGATCGATGCGCTAGAAGCAGACGAACACACAGGGGTAATTATTCATGGACACGCTTCATTAGATGGTGATGCGGCCTACAATCAGAAACTGTCAGAAGCAAGAGCAAACGCGGTTGCGACTATGCTGATGCAAATGACAGATATTGATAATAGGCGCATAACTGCTGTGGGGTATGGAGAAACACGCCCGCTATTGAACGAAGAGTCTGACACGGCTAATGCGAGAAATCGCCGTATTGAAGCAGCCATTATTCAACTTCCCGTTGCTAGCTCGTTCAATTAATAAGGCGTTTTATGTCCCCAGATTTTGAGGAGAACAAGAACCTCGCGTATCTAGAACAGCAAGGTGGTGTGTTGATGGATTGTCTTATCACAATCTGTCAGAGCCACAATTTACAGGTTTCGCGGGTAAGTTTACTAAGTGGATTGCCTCTAGATGACGGCGCTCTGTCACCTTCAGGATTTGAAAGAGCAGCGAAACGGGCCGGATTAGCGAGTCGTACGGTCAAGCGTGATTTAGAGGAAATCAATAGCGCGCTTTTACCCGCGGTGCTTATTTTGAAAGGCAAGCAGGCATGCGTGCTTCACGACTTCGACGGCAGGCAGGCAAAGGTTTCCTATCCTGAACTTGAGTCTGCTGCGGTTAGTGTGAGTGCCGATGACTTAAGGGCACAACATACCGGATATGTTATTTTTGCTCGGCCTACGATGGATACGTCACTCAATGCCAGTGAAATTAACAAGGCCTCGGTAGGGCACTGGCTTTGGTCGTCTATTCATTCTGCTAAGGGCTTGTATCGTGACGTTATTGTCGCGTCAATTTTCATCAGCTTACTGTCCATTGCCTTACCCTTATTTGTCATGAATGTGTATGACAGGGTTGTTCCCAATGCTGCCATGGAAACCCTTTGGGCGTTAGCGATAGGGGTACTATTTGTATTAGCCGCAGATTTATTATTAAGAATGTTGCGTCAGTACTTTGTGGAGCTCGCGGCAAGTCGGCTAGATGTCACGCTCAGTGCCAAAATAATGGAAAAAGTCCTTTCTATAGATTTAGTGAATCGGCCGGCAAAAAGCGGTGCATTCATCAATAGTTTGCAATCGTTCGAGAGCATTCGTCAGTTCTTTGGCTCGTTAACGTTAGTGGCGTTAGTGGATTTACCGTTCGCATTTATCTTCGTGGTGATTATCGCCATGATTGATTTTTATCTTATCATTCCCATTCTCTTGGGCGCGTCGGCTCTCTTAATTTATGCGCTTAAGGCGCAAAAACTGATGCGCAGTTTATCTGATGAATCTATGGAGATAAGCTCTCGCAAGAGTTCATTAGTGACTGAAAGTGTGATGGGGCTTGAAGATGTAAAAGCCTTTGGTTATCAAAGCAAAACCCAAGCTCTTTGGGAGAAGCAAACTATCTTTTTAGCCAAGGTAAATGCCAAGCTTCGCCTAGTCTCTATGTCGGTGAATAATGCAGCGCTGTGGATTCAGCAAAGTGTTGGTGTGGTTATTATTCTCACCGGTGTTTACCTTATTCTCGATGGTGCCATCACCCAAGGTGGCTTGATTGCAGCGTATCTACTATCAAGCCGTGCCATGGGACCCATTTCCCAAGCTGCTGGACTTCTCGCACAATACCACCATGCAGAAACCGCGAAAAACTCCCTCGACGATATTATGTCACTCACTAGCGAAAGTGGCGGTGATAAAGTCCGAAAGAATAGCGGTGAGCTGAAAGGGAATATCACGTTCAAGCAACTGTGTTTTCGTTACCCGGATGACAATGTGCTGGCGCTTAAAGATATTAATTTCAGCATTAAAAAGGGGGAGCGCGTTGCTATTTTAGGCAAAAATGGCTGTGGTAAATCCACGCTTAATCGAATGCTCATGGCGTTATATAAGCCTGAGTCTGGGCAAATTCTTTTAGATGGAATCGAAATACAGCAATACGATCCTATTCTTTTACGTAAAAACATGGGGTATGTCCCCCAAGATGTCAGCTTGTTCTCAGGCTCTTTGAGAGACAACATTGTACCGCCAGGTTTAAACATTGATGAAGAACGCCTTTGGGAGGTCGCTAAGCAGTGTGGTTTAGCGCAGTTAATTAATAACAGTTCAGATGGCTATAACTTGCATGTGGGGGAACGGGGAAAGTTTCTCTCTGGCGGTCAGCGACAAGCGGTGGCATTAGCACGCGCTTTGGTGCATTCCCCTGCTATTTATATTATGGATGAGCCAACATCTGCGATGGACTCTGCCATTGAAGGCCATGTGAAAGCCTCAATAGCAGAATCGGTCAAGGGGAAAACCTTCATTTTAAATACCCATAGAATGACGCTTTTAGACTTGGTTGAACGGGTTATTGTTATTGAAAACGGTAAGGTCATTGCCGACGGTAAAAAAGAAGAGGTGTTACCTCAATTTAAACCAGCAGCCATGCAGCGGAGGGCAAAATAATGTTCTCTCGTTGGAATAAGCAAATTGCGCTGCAAAAACTGGTTCGCAATTGGCTTGCCCCACCGGCGGGCCAAGATTGGGTGCTAGAAGCAGAATGGGCGCGCATAATGCAAACCCCTGTCAAAGCACGAGGTTTACTCTATTGTGTTGTTGGGGTTTTGTTTTTACTTGTCGTGTGGGCGTATTTTGCCGAAATTGACGAGGTCGCCAAGGGCGACGGCAAGGTCATTCCTTCACAACAGTTACAAGTTTTGCAGTCTTATGATGGTGGGATTGTGCAGGATATTTTGGTCTCTGAAGGGCAGCAGGTTAAGCGCGGACAAGTTTTATTGCGGGTGGATCCTACTCGTTATATATCTAGCCTTGAAGAAAACACCACGCAGTTTGGGGCGTTAGCGGCGAAGGTGCAACGCCTGCGCGCATTAACCCAGGGGAGTAATCTGCGGTTTGAAGAAGCACTCGCAGAGCAAGCGCCAAACATCGTTGAAAACGAGCGTAAGCTTTACAACTCAAACCTGGCTGAGTTAGATGAAGTGGCGGCAGGTTCGGACAGTCGAATTTTACAGCGCCAGCAAGACGTTCAAGAAGAGCGCGCAAACTTATCTCAATATCAAAGTGTTCTTGAATTATCAAAAAAGGAACTGTCAGTTACCAAGCCTCTTCTTGCATCGGGCGCAGTGTCAGAAATAGAAATACTGCGGCTGGAGCGCCAAATTATCGAGTTGGAAGGGTCTATCGCCAAGTCAAAAGTCGCTATTGAGCGTGGACTATCGGCTATCGAAGAAGAGGTCATTAAAAAAGAAGAAAGCCGTCTTCGTCTTATCAACAAATGGAATCAAGAGCTCACCGATGCGGTGGGTGAAATGGCCACGCTTCAACAATCTCAAACCAGTCTTGAAGATGTTGTTTCTCAAGCTGAACTGCGTTCGCCCATCAATGGCACAGTTCAGCGGTTACTGATTAATACGGTGGGAGGCGTTATTACCCCTGGCAGCGCAGTGGTTGAGTTAATTCCCCAGGACGATCAATTAATTGTGGAAGCGAAAGTATCACCCAAAGATATCGCATTTATTCGTGAAGGGCAGCCCGCCATTTTAAAGTTTAGCGCCTACGATTTTACCATTTATGGTGGTATGTCTGCTGAAGTGCAACACATTAGTGCTGATGCCATCACCAACGAAAAAGATGAAACCTACTACTTGGTGCGACTAGAAACGAAGCGCAGCATTGCCGATGAAGGCTTAGAAATTTTGCCTGGTATGATCGTACAAGTTGATATCCTTACTGGAAAGAAAACAGTTTTAAACTATATTTTGTCTCCGCTTTCCAACGTCACGTCTTCAGCATTAAGGGAACGATAAATGAAGCATTTCTTATTAGGGCCTACCGAACAAAATATATCGTCTCATTCCTCAGACTGGGTCACGTGTCAGCGTATTCAAGATGTTCACGCAACGCAAGGCGACATGATTTGGATTAGCACGCAGATTAACGAATGGAAACTAGCGCTTAACCAACTTCGAGAAAAAACGTCAAATTTAGTATTAATGACCTATCGTTACCATCGCCCAGAAATGCAAACCGCACTTCTTCTGGGGGCTAGAGCATACTGCCACGCGCTAAGTAGTGCGTCGTTACTAGAGTCGGTTAAACGGGTACTAGGAGAAGGAGGCTTGTGGCTACCTAGTGAAATGTACGCCACAACACTTTCAGGCGTTTCTAAAACACTGAGCATACATTCGGAAAACGTCCCTTTAGACACGCTAACAGCCAGGGAAAGAGATACCCTAAATGGTATTTTGAGCGGGTTGAGCAACAAAGAAATAGCGCGTCAATTGGCAATTTCTGAGCGCACAGTAAAGGAACATGTGGGTACACTATTAAATAAGATGGAGGCCAAAGATAGAATTGGCCTCTTACTGAAGTTAGGGGAGTTTAGTCATCTAAAAGATGTTCTATAATTTCAATGTGAGACACTACGCCGTCGATCCCCAATTCCACGAATAATTCTTGTGTATCTGAGCGCTTAATACCGTCCACATAAACCTTGATACCAAAGGTGTGAGCAAGCGAACAAAAGCCTCTAAGAAAGGCATGGTTGGCAGAGTTTTCGTCAATGTCAGCCATGAAAGCGGAATCGATTTTAACGTAATTGAGCCCCATCTCTTGAACACGCTTAAGCTGTGAAAAGGATTCTCCCACACGCTTGAGCCCAATTTGGCAACCTATTGCTTTGAGTGTAGAACTTAATAACTCGAATTCTTGGGGGTATCGCGTTGCGGTAGATTCTCGCACCTCAATGCATAATTGCTTCGCCGCGTCGCGGTTCATATTTAATTGAAAATACAACTGCGCCAATGTTTCCTGGTTTAATAAGAACTGTTCTGAACATAAAAATGCGAATTTTGACGGTGTCTTACTGTTATTTATAGTGTTTAACAAGTGCACAAGCGTGGTAAGTTCTAGCTGGGGTAACAACCCTAAATAGCGCGCCCAGTGCGTGTAGTAACCACTTTTTCTTTGCTCCCCATCTATCTCGATACCTGCCCAGCTTTGGTAATGCACCAAGTGTCTGTCGACATCCAGCACTGGATAATTAAATGTTTCTACATCAGCGTGGTCAATCACGCTTTGCAGCATTTTTTGCCACCTCATTTCTTCTACATGGGAGGTATACACTCTAAGTGCCGATTCAATGAACGGTTCCTCCTCATCCTCAAGTTCAGCTTCATCCACCATAGCGTCAAGTCGCATCAATGCGGTGGAATAGTCATCGTCCTCACGTAATTTCACAACCGCTTGATACACTTTAGGGTCGCCTTTTTGGCATAGTTCACTAAGGCATGCACCATGAAGGGCTTCGGCAACCGTTTCAGCGTCATGTGTTTCAGTTAAAAGCACAGCGATTTCATTTTTCTGCAATCGAGCTACTCGGCTGTCGGTGAAGTGGTGGTGATGAAGATTTAAGCTCTCATTAATTTCTTTGATTAAGGACTGAAGACGTTTTTTCCGAGTTTCTGGCTTAGAGCGAAGAAACGCGTCTTTACCTCCAGAAAAGCGAATGAGAAATACGCAGTTAACGCCATCTGTATCCCGAAAGGCCAGCTGCCCTTTTAAAATAGAAATAAAGTACTCGCGATTGGCGAGCCCAGACTCTTCATCAAACTGTGTTCTAAAGCGCATCAGATCTAAACGGGAATTTTCTTCGTTCATGATACGCTCGGAATTACGAGCAAGTTGGTTCATCGCTTTAACAACCCGCTTCAATTCAAGTGTACGAGGAATGCTAAGTTGCACAAAGCGCATCTTGCTAAACAGTTCAGCTTGTTCAACCACCCCGTCGAGGGGGCGCATAATAAGTCGAAGCGCCCAAGCCCCAATAAGTCCAGCGATAAAGCCGACTATAGACAGCCCAACAATTAGGCGTAACGTCGCCCGCCACATCGCTGCTAGTGCAAATGAAGTATCTGTTTGTACAAATACGGAACCGTACTGCCCCCAACCTTCACTCACTTGCGCCATACCTACATCTACTTCCGGTGTAAATAAACGGGCAAACCATCGGGGTGTATTTTCATCTAATTGCACGGGGTGAGTATACTGCGACACAATTTTCCCGTCGCTTTTCACAAGATATATCGACGCGTAATGCCCAATATCGAACTGGGACATAATAAAAAGGTCGAGGGTGTCGTGGTCTTTTTCTAGGTTACTTAGTGTCAACGCGAGCATGCTCGCATTGTCTAAATTTTTGGCGTAAAGTTGCTCTTCGACATAACGTTTAGTGGTAAAGCCGTGAATGGTTACACTGCCTGCAATGGCAACAAAGATAACGACTATAACAGCAAGCCATAACTCTTTTGTTATTGACATAGACTCCTCAGGACGGTCTTCTAATTCCTTCTTTCTTCATGCGCTCAATCACGTTGCGCCACCTGGATAGTCTACTGGTAGAAGTTGATACTTGTTTAGATTTCCCCGGTGCCCATATACCCGCGTCATTAAAACTAAACACGGGTATTAAATCGGTACGTTCGGCACCAGGTAAAATATCGGAAACAAGGCTGTCTAACACTAAAGGGTCTGATTCGGGTGTATCGTAATAACCCAACACCATATGCGCTTGCGTCACTCGGCTTCTACCAATCTTCGCTTTAACATAGATAAGACGAAGTTTAGTACTATCGATACCTAAGTGTAGCAGAGCTACGTATTTTGCAATGGCATAATCCTCACAATCTCCGCGAGAATGACCAATTAATTCGGCTGGGGTTGCCCAATAGTCTTTTTGTTTGAATACAACGTCATCCGTTGCATATTGGATATGGGTGTCAAAAAATTGGTTGATACCTTCCAGTTGTGCGTTGACTGGCAGTCCATTTAGATTGCTTAATACAGTCTGCAACTGTTCTACGTGATTAGCTCTTTGGGCGCCGAATCTTTTTTCTACTTCCTGTTTTAAGATCGGAAACTCTATGGACAAGTGTTCCTTCACGTTTTGCCCAGTCACCATAAGAGCCAAAAATATTAATATATTTGACGCTATTACTGAAAAGGTCATGTGATTTGTTGTTTATTCTTATACGAAAGTATAAGTACCATACCGAGAGTATCTACTTAAATATGTATAAATCTTTATACTTATGTATAGGTATACCACGGCCTGCTGATTAAACCAACCGTAAAATACGAAAGGGGCATGTGTTGAGTTCGGCGTTATTTTTTTATAACGAAGTCGTTCTCTTGAATGTTAATGATGACGTTAGCGTCTTTATGGCGAACTTGTGCAGAATTGCTATACGCCGATTCAACGATAAAAACTCCCGGATAAATATTATATTGTAAGT
>Ga0208182_1000489_pt1 | contig 26520 bp, 25 predicted proteins | sample MalvireepMed_906_FD_184248 | JGI IMG/M metagenome (GOLD analysis project Ga0208182, IMG submission 184248) | Marine viral communities from the Global Malaspina Expedition - Malaspina viral metaG DeepMed_906 (SPAdes) (version 2) | ecosystem: Environmental > Aquatic > Marine > Oceanic | place...
TAATTATTTTTTGCTAAATCAATCGCAATAACGTTAAGATTCACCATGTATGGACTCCTTTTGTAAAAGTTTTGTCGCTTATTACGTTACCCCCCTGTGGGAGGGGAGTCCATACATCTCTGTGGTTCAATACCTTAATTCACAAAGAGAACTGAATGAGAAGACAATGAGATACTAGTTAATCCTATTAGTTTTTCCTCTAAAGCGCAGCGTCTCTTATCCTCTTTGTGAGTATTATTTCTTCAATATTGTGCCTCATCTATTACGCTGGAGTATAAAAATATTTCCCGCCAAAAATACTTAAAATCAATTTGATATCTTTTTAGTACCTAGCTTTAATGGTATTTTAGCGCCAAGCAATCTTGCCCCTATAAAGGAAGTAAAATGGCATCCAAAACCGTCGAATACTACAACCAAAATGCGCAAGCATTTGTAGATGCCACACTCGATGTAGACCTCAATGAACTTTACGACGAATTCTTACCGCTGATCCCAAAAAAAGGCGCTTTACTCGATGCCGGTTGTGGCTCTGGCCGCGACGCTTTCATCTTTAAAGAGCGTGGTTATAGCGTAGATGCATTCGATATCAGCCCAGTTATGGCAAAGCTGGCGTCAGAATACTTAAATCAAGACGTAGCTGTAAGCAGCTTTCTAGAGCTAAACCACGTTGCCAAATACGACGGCATTTGGTGCTGCGCAAGCCTTATTCACGTAGCAAAAAACGATTTAACCGAAGCATTCAACAACCTTGCCCGCGTATTAAAGCCACAAGGCATCGTGTATGTATCGTTTAAATACGGCGACGGCGAGCGCGAACACAACGGTCGCGAATTTACCGACCTAAACGAACAAGCCCTTGAGAACATAATTAAAGGCACAGACCTATTTATCCTCAAGTCATGGCAAAGCGCTGACCAACGCCCAGAGCGCGCCACAGAAACATGGTTAAACGCCATTTTGCATAGAAGAACGATATAGTAGTTTACATGCGGTATAGCAGGCTATACCGCAACTCTCCCAATATTGTATGGGTTTTAGAGTATAGCTCTACCTAAAATCCTATATTTGCAATAGCTTTTCATGCTAGATTGTTCCTAAACTAAATCGCCAATATTCAAGCTACAACAATGCGTTATGAGCATAAGTGGCAAATATGATTATGTAAACAGGGAACGGTTCATGAACTTTAAAGCACCTTTCAAAAGTACACTTAAGGCTTGATTGATGATGGCCATGCAGCAGCAACTCGATTTCATTGCTTACATTCAGCGTATGCTGGTGGAAGGTGATTTTAGTGCGACATATAAGTTTGCACTATTACATGCGTTGGCTGATGTTTGTGTTGAGCAACCAATGATGTATGAAGCTAGCGAGTTAAACATTGATCTTGCTAAGCTAGCTGAAAAGTTAATAGAGCTTTATTGGCACCATGCAGTGCCATTTTCTTCTGCTCATAGTGGTGAAAGTGCTTTACTTAAACAAAACTCGGGTGCGCAATCAAAAGTGATTGCGGTACTATACGAGTGCCAGCAAAACAATATTCGTAGCTTACGCCAGCTCAAATTAAGCCCTTACTGGCACACCACTTACAAAGCTGCTTTAGACACATTAAAAACAGGCCCTTTGTGGCGCTTACAAATTCTAGCCAAACAAGAAGAGTGCTTTTTATACCCACACATAAAAGGCAAAAGCTATATCACTCTAAACGCAGGCATAGCCGCTTGCTTTAGACGCTTTTACGATTTAGTTGTCTATTTAGCTAAAAATGCATGGCTACAAAAGATTCAAAGCATTAAGCACAATCAAGCACTTATTGGCCCGCAAAGCCAACTGCATGACTTTTTATTTGGTTTTGACCGCACAGCACTAAACAAAGCAAAACCAATTTTAGTCGAAATACAAAAAGGCCAGTGTTTTTATTGTCAAAAGCCACTCACAAGCGCGATAGAAGTTGATCACTTTATTCCCTTTGCCCGCTACGCTAACGATTTAGGCCATAATTTTGTTGCCGCCCATCGAAGTTGTAATAACAGTAAGCGTGACTTTTTAGCAGCCCAGTTGCACCGCGAACGTTGGCAAGATCAAAATCTCGATCGCCACAGCCAGCTACTCACTGATGAACTAACTCGCTATTTTCATTGTGATGTAGATAAATCCCTCGCTGTAAGCAACTGGGCATACCAAGTTGCCAGCAGCAATGGTGCAAAACTCTGGCTTGCAAAAGATAGATTTGAGTTGGCGGGAAGTAAAAATGTCCACGCGTTAGATTTAGTCGCGCAGACAAATCACTTATATAATTCTTAATGAGCTTAGGTTTAAATTTCATATAACTTTTTAGATGAAAACAAGCAATAACTCATTGTTCAGTTGCAGGCGATTGCTGAGGTTTTCCCCGTGTTCACACCCGAAATTTAATTATGAGTAATTTACAGCATGGATGCTGTAAAAAGCGTAGCTTGGCCACGGATGGCCTATCTACGCTGTTTACGTTCATTTAATTAATTCAAATTGAGGGAACAGTGAGAACCTCGGGGCGCCGAGAGATTCCAAAGAGAAGTCGGCGTTTACTTCTATTTGGTTGCCGTCGCCAACGCGACATTATTATCAAATTTTATTAGCGCTTTATTACCACAACCATCACAAATCAATGAGTAAGTATCTTTACGCTTACTAACTTTCGTATTTTGATCATTACATTTAATACACGGTGCTTTCATCGGAGTATTCGTATTACAGTTTGAGCAATTGACATAGTATCCATATCGTCCTGAACGGGCTTCAAGAGTGTGTTCATTACTACAATTTTTACACTTTAAGTGTATGACTTTAGGTTCCTCAGCACTTAATAAAACCTCTTCTTTAACTTCACTTTTGTAAATTGATTCGGGTTCATTAAGGGTTACGGGTGACTCGTCGTTTACTGGTTGCTCGGTTGATTTAATATTTTGAGCTAAAAGAAACTGACAAATCTTAGATAGGCTTTCCTCACTAAACCATGGGCGTACGTTAGTTGAAAAAAAGTGCAATGCGTTAGGGGCTGATGCTGGTAACTTCATTATCTCTAAAAGCTTATCAGCTAAAAATTCAGATTTAATTAATCGATCTTCAAGTGACTTTGGCATGCTATCTCGATTGATTATGGCATTACTCGAAATTGCGCAGATACTATGCCATTCTCGTCCCCCGAAGTTCTGCTGTAATTTGCCAAACATTTTGGGAAGTAACTGCTCCGCGTTACTCGTCATTAAATTCTTTAATAAGGCTTGTTGGAGTTCAACTTGCTTTATTGGTGATGGCATTCCTTGCCATTTTCCTCGATAACTACGGCTCCATTCCTGATGCTCATTTATGGCAACTTCGCCTGTTATGCTTTTTGATTCGATTAAAATAAACCCATATGTATAAACAATTAAGTGGTCAATCTGAGCTGATTCGTTATTGTGCTTAAATTTAACATCATTAAATACGAACACTTGTGGATGATCTTTGAATGCTCGGCGCAAATAAAATGCTACATCTAGCTCTTGCTTGTCCCCAGCTTTAATCTTGATTGATGGTGAAGTTGACGGTGTTTTATCTTTTAAAATCATAAGGAGTCCGTTCTGTCATGTATCTGTATAAGGTACCATCGAAATGCAAAATTAAAATATTAAACTTAATAATGAATTTTAGGTAATGAAATTAAATGCATTTCATAGCTTGGTGTTTATTTCTCTTTGGTTACCGTTACCAACGCGACATAACTAAATAAATAGTTAATAGGCCACTTTTTCCACACCCTATATTTGGTACAATGTGGCCTACCAAATTACATAGATGTAATGTTATGAATAAATGGATTTTATCTCTCGCTATTTTGCTTGCGAGTTTCAACACGGTTGCTGAAGAGCAATATTCAAAAAGTCGCTGCGATAGTATTGAGGCTGAGCGCGAGGGCATTCGTAAAAGAATGAATCGTAGCTATACGGCTAGGCAAGGTGAACGTTGGAATCAACGTTTAGATGAGCTTTTTACGCTGCTGGCGAGACACTGCAAACACCCAAAAAGAAGTTCTGGTAATGGCGGTAATTATACGTATCGCTCGAACCCTACCGCACTTTTAAACACCAAAGTACATAACTCTACGGTGTATTCAAATTCATATAATGACGATAAAAAGCGCCATGCTTGGGGGCAATTTTATCAATTACCGGATCGCTGTAGAGCGAAAAATATTCAGCAAGCTGATTTTGTATGGTGTAGCGAAAATAAAGCTGAGCAAAAGGCGCTATTTGAATCGGCTTGGAGCGATAAACAAAAATCAGAATACAAAGATGTAGTTATTTCAGTAAAGCCAACCATTACAGAAATAAATTCAAACAAAGCCACAAGCCAAATTGCAATAAAGAGCCAGATAACCGAGCCAACAATTCAGCAAGCTTCGGCTCCTTTAAATGAGAGTGTTAGTCCACAATCTACAAAGTTCAATGGCCTTAAAATTTGGCAATTAGCCTTGGCTGGCATTGCGGCCATGTTGTTTGTGTTTGGTCTATATCGTTGCTTTAAAGATTGAGTTACTAGACGGGCTGAAGCCCGACCTACAATGAATAGCAACTAAAGCACCAACACCTCTCCTTGTAAACTCGGTGAGTCTGCAATACTGGTTTGGAGTTGTTCTATCAACAACTGGGCATTTGCTGATGGCGTGCGTGAATGTGGCCAGAGGGCGTAAATTGGCCTTGCGGGAATACTTTGGGGTGATTCGATATAGCTAAAGTGGCTGGTATCGTCTATACAGCAAATTTCGCTCATTGGTAGTAAGCCAATGCCATAGCCTGCTTCAACCATTTTTCTGGCGATTGTAATATCAAAACAAAAGCTTATGTGTTCATACTCGGTTTTTAATTTGTTTAGAAAACAGCTGGGGAGTTGTGACTCTGAATAGGGCAGTATCAGCCTTGATGTTGGGGCATCTTTCTTTTTAATCAGCTTTATTGCGATCATGCCTAGGCGCTTTTGAAAATAACTTGAGTCTTGTTGTTCGCCAATGCGAATGGCTAAGTCAAAACGTTTTTGGCTTAGTTGGCTGTTGGCATTACTTGGGTAAATGTGGAGGTTTAGCGTAGGGTTTGCCGTCGCAAACTGATTAACTGCACCCATCAGTGGGCCCGCAATGATGTTTTGTGGGCACAACAGGTAAAACTCTTTTGCGGCGGATGAGTTATTTAGTTGCTCAAGCTGGCTGTTAAGAGCAAGCACTTGCTCGCCTAATTCGTTATACAGAGATTCGCCTTTGGCGGTTAACACAATGCCTCGGGCTGTGCGTTGCAGTAATGGCTCGGCGAGTTTTTCTTCTAATGCCTGAATGCGCCTTGATAGGGTTGATAGATTCAGTCCTAAATCTTTTGCTGTTTGGCTCATGCTTTTACGGCGCGCTATTTCAATAAATAAATGCAGATCATCCAGCATACGACTCCCTCAATCTTAGTTTGCATTTTCGTGACTGTTGCCACTTGGCCTGTGCAAATATAGTAACGCCAAGGAGGACATATGAAAATTCATTTTACTTTTACTGCGGCATTTTCGTTTTTAATGTCGTTTTTACTTTCGGCATGGGTCACTTATGTCAACTTAGGGCTGAGCGATACATTTTTTCTAAGTTGGATGAAGGCGTTTGCTAATGCATGGCCTGCTGCTTTCGTGGTGGCATTTACGGTTGCCCCGCCAATTCGGGCATTGGTTTTAAAGTTATATAATAAGGAGTCAGTATGATTAATATCGTGGCAAAAATTACCCCAAAGGCGGCATTATTTGATGACTGTAAAGGGCGTTTACAGGGCATTTTAGCAGCCACTCGTGCAGAGCCTGGTTGTAATCGTTTTGAATTGTTTGCGAGCAAAGAGCAGCGTTGTTTGTTTTTAGTTGAGCAGTTTGAATCGCAAGCTGCCCTTGATGAGCATTATGCTCAGCCTTATACCAAAGCGGTGTTCGCGTTTTATGAAAATGCGTTGGCGGAGCCAGTTGAGGTAGAGAAGGTGGAGGAGCTTTAGATTTAATATTCACAAAGAGGATAAGAGGCGCTGCGCTCTAGAGAACTCCTTGTATTCCTCTGTGCTCTCTATGTCCTCTGTGGTTCGAAAAAAGATCTAGCAAACAGTTAGTCTCGATAAATAGGTTACTGGCTGCGTCTGAGAAGAAGGTTGGTGAAGTTATTTGGGTTTCCTCGTTGTTTTCTCATTCAGTTCTCTTTGTGAATGAAAATATTTGAACCACAGAGGGCACCGAGGCGCTGCGCGCTGCACAGAGAAGGTAATTTCACAAAGAGGATAAGAGGCGCTGCGCTTTAGAGAACTCCTTGTCTTCCTCTGTGCTCTCTATGTCCTCTGTGGTTCGAAAAAAGATCTAGCAAATAGTTAGTCTCGATAAATAGGTTACTGGCTGCGTCTGAGAAGAGGGCTAGATAAAGTTATTTGGGTTTCCTCGTTGTTTTCTCATTCACTTCTCTTTGTGAATATAGATATTTGAACCACAGAGTTCACCGAGGCGCTGCGCGCTACACTGAGAAACTTAATGCACAAAGAGGATAAGAGGCGCTGCGCTTTAGAGGACTCCTTGTCTTTCTCTGTGCTCTCTATGTCCTCTGTGGTTCGAAAAAAAGTTAGTCTCGATAAATAGGTTACTGGCTGCGTCTGAGAAGAAGGTTGGTGAAGTTAATTTGGGTTTCCTCGTTGTCTTCTCATTCAGTTCTCTTTGTGAATAAAGATATTTGAACCACAGATGGTACCGAGGCGCTGCGCGCTGCACAGAGGAAAAGCAATACTCACAAAGAGGATAAGAGGCGCTGCGCTTTAGAGAACTCCTTGTCTTCCTCTGTGGTTCGAAAAAAGATCTAGCAAATCGCTCGTCTCTAAATTTAAACCCACGAAACACGTTTCACTTTGATAGGAAAAAACTAGGCTACTGGGGAAGTACAGCTATTCGTAGCCTAGTTTAACAAGGTTGAAATGGTTACAGCATATGCAGGATTTGCTTAGCTTTTTCGCGAGTTAAACACGCGGCCATTGGGCGTTTTGCAAATAGCTTGGCTGAGACAGTTTGTTCTTTGCCCATGTATTGGTTATGCAGTGTTTGCACATTGACTTTGCAGGTCACCGAATGGCTGTTTTCTACATAGCGAATTTCTACTCGCTCTACTTTTTTAATTAAGTTTTTATAAGGGTAGCCTTCATCGGTATCAAGCTGAGTAATTACGGGTTGGTTGGCATAACTAAAGCTTGTGGCAACTATAAGTAATAAAATAAGTAAGTATTTCATGGTGTTTGTCCTTTTCTTGTCGCGGTTGGCAATATGAGTATTACTCGTGTTACTACTACTGACAAACGATTAAAAATTGCCTATGCTTAATTTTTTATTAACCATAAAAGCGTATGCAGTTACCTCCATTAAAAAGCCTTTGGTATTTTAAGCACGCGGCAGAGTTAGGTAGCTTTAAGCTTGCGGCAGAGCAGTTGTTTGTTAGCCAAGCTGCGGTTAGCCAACAAATTCGCTTGTTAGAACAACAGCTTGATTGCAGCTTGTTTACTCGTCATACCCGTTATGTTGAGCTGACTCGCCAAGGCGAACAGCTTTTACCCCATGTACTTAAGGGGTTTAGCCATTTGCAGGCCGGTGTGCAGGCAGTTAGCCAAGATAGCCACCCAAATACGTTAAACTTAACTGTGCTACCTTCGTTCGCCAGTGGTTGGTTGCTTGGCCGAATTAGCGACTTTCAAAACAAGTATCCCCATATCAAAGTGCGTATTGAACCAAGCGATCAGCTTGCTGACTTTTCAGCGGGGCAGGTCGATTTAGGTATTCGTTTTGGTCAAGGCAGTTACCCGGGTTTGCATAGTGAGCTCATCAGTGACGACAGTTTATTTTTGGCTTATAAACCAGGGGCTATAGATACTTCTAAGTCACTAAAAAATCAGGTGTTAGAGCAAAAATTAATAAAAGATATTTGTCCAGATGCAGAGCGCGGTTGGCTAAAGCTGGCTGATGAACTTGCAGTCAGCCCTGATGCTTTGCCCTCGCTTGAGATAGATAACGCGGCATTGGTGATTCAAGCTACGCTTGCAGGACAAGGAATTGCTTTGGTTAGGCGGCGGTTAATTGAGTCTCAACTTTTACATGGGCAGTTAGAGATTTACCCTGATTTTGAATACCATTGCCAGTACAAGTATTACCTTGCAGCACCTTTAGAGCATTTTAAATGGCAAAAAGTCCAATTATTTAAAGACTGGCTGCAGAAGCAATTTGCATATGATGATCAACACTATAAATCGCGACAAGCCAAATTAATGGGAAATAAAAAGTAATTCTTTAGGATGATTGGCTAAGAAGTGTTGCAGTTTTAATTCAAAATGATACGCTGTACCTCTAAATTTTTACAGTGACGTAAATATATGTTTAAAAGGATTTTAATTGCAGCTTTTCTGTTTATTCCTGCATGTTTGTTAGCTCAGCCCACTGAGTCTCAGAATGAATGTAAACGTATGCAAACTGAACGCAAAGAGTTGCAATCTGCACTTCGTAAAGCCCATTTGCTTGATGAAATAAGTGTCTATAAATTACGTATTGATAATTTATCATCACGTATTTCTGAGTCATGTTTTACCAAAGAGCAAATAGCTGAAAAAACCAATGCTTTGTACCGTAAAGATTTTTCTGATTTAGAAAGCTCAGTATCTCAACCTCTCACAGCGCAAGCGTTAAGCAGCAAACAAGCGGCATGGGAGCGTTTTTATGTAATGCCCACCCGGTGTATAGAAAAAGCGTTAGAGCTTAAAAATTTAGATTGGTGTATCGAAAACAAACAAATTCAGTTTCAACAATTTGATATGCTATGGCAGCAAAAAAATGTACAAACAACCCGCTCAGAAGCAAAACCAACAGACACATTTCATGAGTTTATTTTGCCAAGCAAAGCTGAGCGAGCAAAAATTCTTGCTCAGCAAGAGTCAAAGCGATATAGCCGTACAAGTGAAACTATATTACCAGCGAATATTATCGTGTTGTGCTGCATTGCGTTGACAGCTTTTTTCTCAATAATTTTTGTTTATCATTGGCTTATGCAATCAAGAGCGTCAATTAAATAATTCCATGTAGCAAGGAATGATGCCTTGTTACCTTGCTACATGGTGAGTTTTTAATCGTAAGTTTTAAATTTTTTTGCGCGCTCTTCTGCGTCAATTAAAGCTTGTGATTTTGGCTGTTTTGCTTTGTTTTCAATAACAGGCTTTTCGTTTGACTCTGGATCCCATGCTGGGTCTAGTGACAAATTAGCAAATGGGTTCTTGGGTTTTTCATCGGTTTGCTCATCGTCTGTTAGTACATCTTCTTTTTGCTGATCTGCCGTTTCTTCATCAGCTGAATAAGCATCTTTACCTTGATGGCTTTCATCTAGTGAAATTGTGGGGGTGTCGTCTTGCTCGGTATCGTCAAAGCTTACAGGCTCATCCTGCAACTCTAACTCAAGTGCTTGCAACGCTTTTGCTAAATCATCATCGCTAATATCATCATCTGCAGAGATTTCATGTGTAGGTGTTTGATCTGATTTATTAAAATCTTCAGTGAATGAAAGATCCTCATTGACTAATGATGATAAGTCGTACTCGGGTACGTCATCATGTTTAGGCTTTTCTTCGGTATTTGGTGTTTTGTATTCATCAAAACCAAATGACGATGAGCTAAAGCTTGGCTCTTCAGGCTCGTTTTCTTCAGGTTGCTCTAGTGCTGGCTCATCATCGGTTACTGGTGCTTTGTATTCTTCAAAACCAAATGACGACGAGCTAAAGCTTGGCTCTTCGGGCTCGCTTTCTTCAGGTTGCTCTAGTGCTGGCTCATCATCAGTAGTTGGTGCTTTGTATTCGTCAAAACCAAATGACGATGAGCTAAAGCGTGGCTCTTCAGGCTCGTTTTCTTCAGGTTGCTCTAGTGCTGGCTCATCATCGGTTACTGGTGCTTTGTATTCGTCAAAACCAAATGACGACGAGCTAAAGCGTGGCTCTTCGGGCTCGTTTTCTTCAGGTTGCTCTAGTGCTGGCTCATCATCGGTTACTGGTGCTTTGTATTCGTCAAAACCAAATGACGATGCGCTAAAGCTTGGCTCTTCAGGCTCGCTTGCTTCAGGTTGATCTAGTGCTGGCTCATCATCGGTAACTGGTGTTTTGTATTCGTCAAAACCAAAAGACGACGAGCTAAAGCGTGGCTCTTCAGGCTCGCTTTCTTCAGGTTGCTCTTGTGCTGGCTCATCATCAGTAGTTGGTGCTTTGTATTCGTCAAAACCAAATGACGACGAGCTAAAGCGAGGCTCTTCAGGCTCGTTTTCTTCCGCTTGCTCTGGCTCATTATCTATTAAAGCCGTGCTCTGTTTATTTTGCGCGTAATTTGGATCAGCCCACGTATCATCAGTTGGAGCTTGCTCTTCTGTTGTTGCATTAAAGCTCGTGAAATCGTCTTCTTGTTTTTCTGGTTGCTGGTTTTCAGAAGCAGAAAATGAATCATATGGCGCAGAAGTATTACTGTCATAAGCTGAAGAGCTGTTTAATTCTGGTGTTGGCTCAGGAGCTAAAAAGTCTGAGTCGTTTTGATTTTTTTGTGCTTTAGCCTCAGCTGCAGCTTTTATAGCCTGAGCATGGAGTAAATCTTGTGCTAACTCTGAATCTGAATCGTTTTGTTTATTTTGACGAATTCGAACAATAACTAATCCTGCGATAAGCAAAATGAGTAAAACGATTAAACTTGGCACTAACAGTGAACTTGATGAGCTAACTTCATTATTCTGAACCGGCGCTGGTGTTGGCTCGGGAAGAGGAGTGTTATTTATTTGCGCATTATTTGTTTCTGTTGCAACAGGCTCTTGTACTGGTGTTTGTGGCTCGAACTCAGGCGAGATTTCAGTAGGTTCTTTAATAGCCTCAATTACCGGCTCAACAACAGTCTCTGCAGCGTTTTGCTTAGGTTGTTCCTGCATTGTTGCTAAATCATTGCTAGGGATACTCTCAACCTGAGGAGTTTCTGGTGCAGCAGGCTCGTCGTTCACTCTATTTGTTAGGATAGCTTGTTCAGCTGTGGTGTCAGCTTGCTCGCTTTCGTTAATAGCATTTGCTTCTGGTGCTGCAGTTTCTTCAGGGGTGCCTAAAATAGCACCGGAGTGGCCGTTTGAGCGATTCACTTTATTAACCGAAACGGGGGGGGAGTCTATTGTCTGCTCAGCAATGTTTTCAAGCGCCGCTTCGTTATGCACTGGCGTTGGGTTCTGGCAATTTTTTTCAAAGCTTCTAGCAGCAGAACGATAATTTTTGTTGCTGGTGTTAAAACGAAACTCATGCATTTGCTGTTTTAACAATATACACATTGCTTCATTGTATTGTGCTTTAGTTGCAAAGCTCATGCTTATAAGAAACAGCAAAATAGATAGTTTTTTTATTGGCATAGTTCTCTTACCAGTAAGGTTAATCTGGTTACCCAAGTAGTTAATTAATTTTAAGCTCAGACCGGCAATTTATCCACAATCGCTTAATCTATCACCATGAGTGCGCGGTATTCGTCATAGGCAAATTGGTCTGTCATACCGCTAATATAATCTTGAATTAAACGACAACGATAATAAAACTCATAGGCAGCAAAGTGATCGGGCTCTGCTTTTAACGCGTCAATCGCCTTTTGATAGCTGTTCAAATGTTTATTTGAGAGTTTTTTTACTAGTCGTGTTTCTATTAAGTAATTTTGGTCGCCTTTTAACACACGCTTAAACGCATCAGCTTCAAGAGCAAGTAATGGTTTATAGCAATCAAGCAGGCCACTAATAATGCGGTAACCTTGTAGTTCTAAACGCTCCACTTCTTTGTGGCAAAAAACATGTTTTAGTGCAACCTGTTTTAAGGTAAGTGTGACAGCATGTAAGTGACTACGATCTTCTAATAAAGCTTGATTAAAGTCGCCGTGGTAAATAGCTTCGATATTATTAATAAAGCGCTCAGCTGCATAACTCACTAACGGATGCAATAAAGTGACACGTAAGTAGATGAAAAACTCACTATTAAAATTGTAAGGCTGTTCTTGAGCCTTACTTAGCGCATAATCAATGGCTTTTTCGGCAAAGTCACTATGCTTAGTATCGTCAATTGTGAGGTTAGTAAGTGTGCGACTGTATTGCTCTTTGAGTTTTTCACAGAGCGACTCTACGCTAATAATGCCTTTTTCTACGGCATCTTCTATGTCGGCTAGACAGTATGAGATATCGTCGGCAGCTTCCATAATATAGCTGATTGGATGGCGACAATATTGCTCTATATCAAGTTCGGTTTGGAGTGCTTCAACAAATGGTTTTTCGCTGAAGTAGTAACCGACTTTTTTCATTAAGTAGTTTTTGTCTTGTGGAATATCTGACTTGAGCATACTGGCCGGGCGTGTGTACTTTAAAATGCCCGCACTTTGGCTGTAAGTTAAATTAAGTGATAGCAATGAATGGATAATGCGGATCCCCTGCGCATTACCTTCAAAATTTTTAATATCCTCAGCGAGGTGTTTAAAAATAACACTTATACCAATGCCTTTGCAGCGCTCAGGAGTTAGTGCATCTAAATGCTTAGCAAACCATTGGTTGATTGCTGCTTCGCCAAAGTGGCCAAAGGGTGGGTTGCCTATGTCGTGCATTAAACACGCCATTTCAACGAGGCTTTCTAAAGGCCGTTCAAGCCCCACTAAACCATATTCTTTTTGCTTGGCATCGCTCAACTTATTAAAAATTGTTTGTACAATAAAGCGACCCACTTGTTGTACTTCAAGAGAGTGAGTAAGCCTTGAGCGCACGGCAGCATTGCGTTCAAGCGGAAAAACTTGGGTTTTTTGCTGTAAGCGACGAATAGCAGCGCTATTAATAATACGACCTCGATCACTTTCAAGCGCAGTATGCAAGTTATTGGTTGAACGCATTTCGCGTGCAGGGGTGATTTTTTTTCTAAAATCGATCATTTATTTTTCCCACAAAGCAATATATGCCGCGCAGTTGAGAGTTGTTAGCAAAACTTAGCCATAATTAAATTTAATCTAACAGCTTGTATCTAAAATTTAAATATCCTTTTTTTATTAATGTCTTACTTTAAATTAAGCCACTTATTCATATATTATTTGCTTTTACATACTTATCTCCTACCTTGGGGTATAAAGTAAGGTCTTTTGGATGTTTGGCAACCATTTTTACGGTGGCATGCATAAAGCTAATTAGTAAAACGTTATATAAAAAGTTAGCAGTCATTATCACAAAATTTTCAAAACTATTTGCTAAAGTCTCTAAGCAAATTAAAAATTAAACGAAAGGGTTTTCTATGCGTATTTGGCAACTAGTTTTAGCTGGGATATTGCTTTTCAGTTCGGGTGTAAAAGCTGACCAAGAGCAATCGGTGGTACTTATTTCGATAGATGGGTTTCGTTGGGATTACATTGAAAAACATCAGGCGAAACATTTAAAAGCAATCAGTGAGCAGGGCGTAAGAGCAACCAAAATGCGCCCCGTATACCCAACCAAAACTTTTCCGAATCATATTTCGATTATTACCGGTTTGCTGCCTGTTAATCATGGCATTGTCGATAACCGCTTTTGTGATACTGAGCGCAACGACTGCTACAAAATGGGAAAAGGTAAAGACGATAGCACTTGGGTTAACGGCATTCCGCTTTGGAATTTAGCACAAATGCAGGGCTTAAAAGCAGCCACCTATTTTTGGCCAGAGTCAGATGCGCGTTTTAACGGTATGTTACCTGATTATTTTTACCATTATTCAAAACACAGTGATTACCAAAGACGCGTTGACCAAATTATTCAGTGGTTGAGCTTACCAAAAGCACAGCGACCACGTTTGGTGATTAGTTATTTTTCGCTGGTGGATAGTATGGGACATGAGTTTGGCCCAGATGCCAAAGAAACCTATGATGCAGTACAAAAGCTCGACAGTTTAATGGCTGATTTATCGAGCCGTTTAAAAGCACTTGATGAAAATATTAACTTAGTGATTGTGTCTGATCATGGTATGGCGTCTGTTGATCCAAGCCTTAGCATCAAAATTGATAGCCTGCCACAAGACGAAAACTTTATAGTGCAAAACACAGGCCCTCGCGTCTTATATTATGCAAAACCAGATAGCAAAGCAGATATTAGCGGATTCAGTAAAAAGCTCGCTAAAGCTGCTGAAGGTCGTTACATCGTATTAAGTGAGAAGCAAAAGCACGATTATCACTATGATAAAGGCCCGCGAGTTGGCGATATTATTTTGCAAACCGAAGCGCCCCGCGTGTTTACCGATAGTAAAATGGCCGGTTATTTAGGCACTCATGGTTATGCTTATAGCGAAGATATGGCCGCCACCTTTCTAGCCGAAGGCCCAGCTTTTAAACAAGGCATGCGCTTAGACGAAGTAAGTAATTTAGATGTGTACCCGCTCATTGCCAAAATACTCGGTCTTGAGATCTTAAGCCCAATTGATAGCGATGGCGCAAGTTTATGGCCGGCTAGGAAGCAGTAAGCTTTGAGTTAGCTAGGGGAAAGTTGCTAGGGAAAGAGTAAAGTTAGCGAGGGGAAAGGAGCTAGGCTCTAGGACGCGATGTAAAATCGCCGCTACAGACTCGCATCTCGAATCCCGTAACTTTACCCTTGTATCTCGCTCGCTTCCACTTTCCCCTTGTAACTCTTACAACTTCGTTACCCAGCCGTATTCTCCGTGGCTTATAAATTTATAGCTGTCAGTGTGGGTGTTAAGCTGCCCTTGCAGAGTATTTTTTGTTACGGTCATCACTGCTTGATGGCTAGTCTTGTCATCATCAGTGACTTTACCAAATACGCTCCGATCACCATTGCTCGCTTCAATAATATTGCTTATTTCTAGTGTGTAAGTGCGGCTTTCATCAACAGCTAAAATTAAGTTATCACCCGCTTGAAGTGTTTTTAGTGTATCTAAATCGAATTCACTAAACGCTGTGTCACTTAATTTCTCGGGCAAACGACCTTGTTTGTAGAGAAATTCATGGGCTTTGTTTGAAAGCTGATTTAGCGGTGCTGTTAAATTAACAGTAGGTTGCTGAGGCAGCACCTGTTGCTCTGAATTGTAAGTTGCAACATTCGGTTGTGTGTCTGGTTTTGATGTAAAACCATCACTTTGAATATGCCATTCATTCAATGCAAATGCAGTGAGTGGCAAAATGAAGATTAATGCAAGCGTCCTGTTCACATGTTTCTCTTACGGGGGTTAATGTTAACTTAATGTTGATTTTTACCTTAAGTTAACATCTTGGTCAATAGATAATCAGTAAGTTGCGGTAATAATTGTCGTGACGATAAAATTAATTAATTTTACTTAGTTTGCAATGCTCAGCATAATCCGCGTTTTTTTGTCACATAAACCCAAGATTAGAGGTAACGAGTATGCGCGGGTGGATTATTTATAAAGATAGCCAAGGTTTGCTAAAGCAAGAGACCTACGAGGTAGAGCGCTTGCTTGCTGCTGCAAAAGAAGAAGGCATCGACTTACATGTTTACTCGCCTGATCAGTTTGATTTAACAATTACTCGCGAAGATGGCAAAAGCATCTTAATCGATGGGCAATCAGTTGCGTTACCAGATTTCGTTATTCCACGAATGGGTGCAAGCACAACCTATTTTGCGTTGGCAATTATTCGTCACTTGGAACGTTTAGGTGTGTATTGTGTAAATAGCTCGCAATCAATTGAAACGGTAAAAGACAAATTATTTGCACAGCAAATTTTAGCAGAATGTAATTTGCCTACACCAAATACCATGTTGGTTAAGTTTCCGGTGAACATTGATTTAGTGGAAAAACAGATTGGTTTCCCTGTCGTGATAAAGACGTTATCGGGCTCGCAGGGTAGTGGCGTATTTTTATCAAAATCAAAAGATGAGTTTGATGATTTAATGCAACTTATTGAAGCGGCAAATCCACAGGCAAATATCATTTTACAGCAGTTTGTTAAGTCGAGTCATGGTCGAGATTTGCGAGTGCTTACTATCGGTGGGCGTGCTGTTGCATGTATGGAGCGTAACTCACAGGGTAAAAACTTTAAAGCCAATGTAAGTGCCGGAGGAACAGGTAAGTCATTTACTATTACACCTGAAATCGAATGGCTTGCAACTCAAACTGCGAACGTACTCAACCTTGATGTAGCGGGCATTGACTTATTATTTGACGAGCAGCACTTTAAAATTTGTGAAGCAAACTCAAGCCCAGGTTTTGAAGGTTTAGAAGGGGCGTTAGGGATTGATGTAGCCAAAGAGATTTTGCACTTTATTCGCATTCGTCTGGGTATTTTTGATAAGCCCGAAGTACTCGAAGAGCCTTGTTTAGAGGCTGTTTAATATTTTTCAAGGTGTGTATATAACACGCCTTTTTTGTGTCATCTGTATAGTAAATAAACTTACAAATACTACAAAAGTGTACAGTGCTAATTAGCAAATCATAGGATAAGGTAGATTTTTTTATTGGCAAGGAGTGTGTGTACATGAGTCAGCTCATCAGTCGAGCAACTGCGGGTTTAGTGGCTGTTATTATCGGCTTTACCAGCTCAATCGCGCTTATTTATCAGGTTGTGATGGTGTTAGGTGGCACCCCCGATTTAGTTGCCAGCTGGGTGTTGATGCTCGGTCTTGCTATGGGCGTGAGCTCAATTGCTTTGTCTTATTACTACAAAGTGCCGATTCTTATCGCGTGGTCAACAACCGGAGCGGCATTACTTATTTCAAGTGCTCAAGGGTATAGCTTAAACCAAGCTGTTGGCGCGTTTATGTTCTCTGCGGCGCTGGTGTTTTTATCTGGTATTACCGGCGTGTTCGAAAAAATGATGAACAAAATTCCAAGCCAACTGGCTTGTGCCATGCTTGCAGGTGTACTGGTGAATTTTGGCATTGATGTATTTAATTTTATGAACGAACTGCCATTAGTAATTGGCTTAATGGTCGCGGTGTATTTATGTGGAAAACGTTACTTTGCGCGCTTTGCTATGCTCGCAGTGGTTGTGGCTGGCTTTTTAATGGCAGGCATAACAGGGCAAATCGATACCTCTAGCTGGCAGTGGAAAATGAGCGAGTTTGCTTACATAGCGCCAGTGTTCGACATTAATGCCATGATCAGTGTTGGTTTACCGCTGTTTATAGTAACGATGACATCGCAAAACTTACCTGGCATCGCCGTGTTAAAAGCGCATCAGTATAAAGCCCCTGTGTCGGCGGCGTTAAATGTAACGGGACTTTTAAATGTGTTTATTGCGCCTTTTGGTGGTTATGCAATTAATCTTGCTGCCATCACTGCGGCAATTTGTATGAGTCCTGAGGCTGATAAAGACCCAAGCAAGCGTTATTGGGCAAGCATTGCGGGTGGTGTGTTTTACATTATTATGGCGCTCCTTGCCGCAACGCTAGTTGGTTTGGTAGCAAGTTTGCCACAAGCACTTATTTTAGCGTTGGCAGGTATTGCGTTATTCGCCACCATTGCTAGTAGCTTACAGCAAGCTTTAACTGAGGCGTATTATACCGAAGCCGCTATAGTGACCTTTTTAGTAACAGCTTCTAACCTAACCTTATTCTCGGTCGGTTCTGCGTTTTGGGGGATTGTTGCTGGCACGGTGACCTTGGTTATGACACGTAAAGATTGAGGGATTTGAAACGATGCAAGTTATACGAAGCCACGAATTTACAGCTGAACGAGCTTGGGGAGCATTAGATATTGCCAATATGAATGGTATTACAACTCGTTTGCACTGGACGAATGAACCTTATAAATGGCACATCAATAATGGTGAAGAAGTTTTTGTGGTGTTAAGTGGTCAGGTTGAAATGCTTTATAAACAGCATGGTGAAGTATGTGCTGAGCTTCTTAATCCAGGGGATATCTTTTTTGCCAGTGTTGGCACGGAGCATGTTGCGCATCCCAAGGGAGAAGCGCGAATTTTGGTTATCGAATCGCAAGGCAGTGTATAACAAAAAAAGCCCCAGCTTTACTGGGGCCTTTTGTTATTTAAGTAATGGTTTTATCACTTCAAATATCGCATTGATGTGATCACTGCGGGTATTGAGTGCTGGTATGTATCGGTACTTTTCACCACCTGCATGTTCAAAAATTTCACGATTCTCGCCTTCAATTTCTTCTAAGGTTTCTAGGCAATCGGCACTAAATGCAGGGCTGATAATCGCTATATCCTTAATACCTTGCTCTGGATAGCTTTCAAGTGTGGCATCGGTGTAAGGTTTTAACCACTCAGCTTTACCAAAGCGGCTTTGGAAAGTTGTTACAGCAAAGTCTTTCTCAAAGCCAAGTTTCTCTGCCACTAAACGGGTAGTTTGCATACAAAAGCAGTAGTAAGGGTCGCCATTTTCTAAAAATTGCTTAGGTGTACCGTGGTACGAAAACACCAGCTTTTGTGGTGTGCCATGGGCATTTAAGTCTTCACTAATGCTAGCGGCGAGGGCATCAATATAAGTTGGGTTATTGTGATAACCATTAATAAAATGCAGCTCTGGCACCCAGCGCCATTTACGAAGCACATTTGATACTGCATCAAACGTTGAACCTATGGTGGTGCTTGAATATTGCGGATACATCGGCAGCACGATAACGCGAGTGATGCCTTTGTCGCGAAGCTCTTCAAGGCCTGCTTCAATCGATGGGTTACCGTAGCGCATTGCCATAACCACTTCAGTGTCGTGGTGCCCTTTATCTTTTAATAGTGCTGCAAGGCGTTTACTTTGTTCTCGCGTAATGTGTGTTAGTGGTGAGCCGTTTTCAGTCCAGATGCTTTTGTAAAGTGCTGCTGAACGTTTCGGGCGCAGCGTTAAAACAAAGCAATACAGGATAATCATCCAAATAAAGCGAGGGATCTCGACGATACGAGGATCAGATAAAAACTCGCGTAAGTAAGTTCTAAGTGCCGCTGTTGTTGGCGCATCTGGGCTCCCTAAGTTGGTCAATAAAATACCCGTTTTTTTATTGAATCGGCCGTCATGCGGGTTATCGGTTATAGCGGAAAATCGCGACACTGAGCGCTCCTTTATGAAGTAAACGTTATATAAATCGTATTGTAACGAACTAACCTGACTATGTGATCACTTTATTCGCTAATTTTTGATCATGATCCTGAAAGGACTTGGTTTTTTAGCTTCAAGCTGTTGTAACTTGCTAATTGATTTAGGGCCAAATACATGCCCTTTTGGTAGTAAAAGAATTCCATCGTAGTTTCTTAGTGCATGACCTAAAACCATGCCATTTTTTAGTTGTTGAGCAGAGATAATTTTCATAGTGCCAACTTGCTGATCACTGGCACAGGTTATTTTTAAACTGCCGAGGGTTTCTAAAATCTTCGGGTGATAGTAGGTGCCACTGTATAATTGCAATTGGTCAAGCGCACTTTCAAACTTGCTGTTGTCTTGCACATTTATATGGGCGATTGTTTGCCAAAAGTCTCTAGCCACCGCTAAAATCATTGCGGTAATCGGTATTTCTTTACCTTTTAAGCCTTTGGGTATGCCTGAGCCATTATAGTGTTCAAATTGATAATAAATAGCCTCAGAGACATCATGTAAATGTGGTGCAGGCATAAGCATTAACTGGGCTGTACTTGGGTGAGTATAAAATAACTTTTTTTGGTTTTCTGTAAGCTCTCTGGTTGGCTTTTTATAAAGCTCTGGCTCCATTGCTAGCAGCCCTATTTGCGCAAGGTATCCAGCCATTTCAGCCATTTCGATGTGTTGCTTATCTAAACCAAGTTGCTCTGCAATTTGCTTGCTGGTAGTGGCAATGTTTTGTGCTTGCATACCGTCTAGATAAGGGTTTGCATTAATGAAGTTGTATAAAATCTCAAAGGTTGTGCGGTGCTCGTGTTTTTCACGCTCGTTTACTTCTTCGAGCTGTTTGAGCACTTTACGAATTTGTAGAGTTCGCTTTTCGACCATTTGCTCAAGGTTATTGTTGAGCTCTTTTAGTTGCGCATTTTGTGCTTTTATTTGCTGTTCGAGGCGTTTGTTTTCTCGTTTAAGAGAGGTTTTTTCAATGCCATCACTAATATTGCGAAGCAGTAACTCGTTCTGCCAAGGTTTTTGAATATAAGCATGGATCTTACCTTTATTGACTGCGGCAATGGTATTGTCGATGTCTGAGTAACCGGTCAATAAAATACGTTGTGGATCTGGTGCAATGCTAAGTGCTTGAGCAAAAAACTCCGCGCCATCCATCTGTGGCATGCGCATGTCACAAATAATCACATCAAAATTATAAGCTGCTAATAGCGTAAGACCCTCTGTCGGATCTGCTGTCGCTTTTGCTGAGATATTATGTGCAGATAACAACCTTAATAAAGTGCGTAAAACAATTTCGTCATCATCAATGCATAATACTTGAATATGCTCTTTGCTTACTTTTTCTGCCATAGCGATTTACTGTGAACCATCGTTAATCAATAACATAGCCTTAAATCTAGGCTTGTGCTAGGTTTTAAGTGATACAGGCTAAAGTTTGAGAGAAAAATGAATGACTTTAAGCAAGCTTATTTATTAGAAAAAGCAGCTAGGGAAGAGGCAGAGCAACTGTTAGCAGACAAGAGCCGTATTCTTGTTGCATTAAACAGTGAGCTTGAACAAAAAATTGCAGACTTAGAGCGTCATCAAGCAATGTTTATTCAAGCAGAAAAAATGGCGACTTTGGGAACACTATGCGCTGGGGTTGCCCATGAAATTAACAACCCCCTTGCTTATAGCATTAGTAATGTCGATACCCTTAAGGAGTATTGCAATTACTTCAGTGCATTATTAGCTAAATGTGATGAATTTGCCTGTAGTGAAATGGATAAAGCGGCGTTTTGTCAGCAATTAACCGATTTAAACAAGGTACACTCTGTTCGTTATTTAGCAGATGATTTGCCTGACTTAATAAATGACACTGCGCAAGGTTTACAAAGGATCAGCAAGATCGTTGCAAATTTGCTCGATTTCTCTCGACCAAAGGGCCATAACAAACAGTTTGCTGATATGACTGATGCGGTAAAAAGTGCAGTTAAGTTATTAGCGAATCAACTTAAAGAATGCGATTTACAAACTGACTACCATACGATTTCTGAGAGCTGGTGTAATTTAGCAGCTATCAGTCAAGTGATTGTGAATGTATTAATAAATGCAAAGCAAGCTTGTGATGCGAGTAGCTCAAAAGCGCAGATCACTGTGTCGGTTTATGAACTTCAACATCATATTTATATTGATGTTGAAGACAATGGCGTGGGGATGTCAGCAGAAACTATCGCTAAAATATATGATCCTTTCTACACGACCAAACCGGTAGGGGAAGGCACTGGAATGGGAATGACCATGGTTTATGCGATAGTGCATGATCATCAAGGCACTATTGAAATACAAAGCACAGAGGGAACGGGCACGCGCATTAGTTGTGTATTTCCAGTGCAAAGTCACGTTAGAGATGTGGTTAACTAATTGACACAATTTAAGTTGTTGCAAAACGCTGTAGATTCGATAGTGTAAGACTAAGTACTGACCAACATTAAATATAAAGGCACGCTATGTTTAACACAGAAAGCTCAGAAGTATTGAAAAACTATCTCGCAAGTCAAAGCGAGACGAATCAAGTTAGTTTAGATCAGGTCATTGGATTTATGGCTGGACTGCTTGCCTGCTCTGAGTTTTTTGGTGAGTCAGAGCTTGCAAATTATATCGCTGATAACGATGAATCAATATTCAATACATTAATGACCGATTCAGAGCCGCGCGATGCAATGATTGAGTTACTTGATAATGTGACAGAAGCTCAAGTTGAGCAAAAGAAAATACTTGCTCATTTATATTCCAATGATGCTGATGCAAATGAACCTAGCCAAGCATTACAAGACTTTTGCAGCGGTTACATTGCTGCATACATAGTTAATCAAGATATTTGGCACAGTGACTTACAGTTTTTACTGCAAGCTGATGAGCAAAAAGAAGCCAGTGAAGAAGGGCAGCTTTTCATTGATAACTTTGAAGCTACACTCGATTTATTAACTACTTTTGCAATGTGGGATCAAGCACTTGCTAATCACCCAGAGCCAGAAAAATTGGGTGAAGGGTTTGCGACTTTTTTTGCTGCATTAGACGAGAGTTTAGCCGAAATAGCCACCATGGCCTTAATGCTCGAAGATGAAAAGCTGGCGATGTTAGAGCAAGATCAATAAATAGATTGAGTTGGTAGAGATAAGTAAATGGTTGCATTAATTTGCTTATTTCTACTATTAATTGAATAATTCCTCCCTTATAAAATCTATTAATCATACAAATAGAAAAAATTATACCTAAGTCGTAACAAATTTTTCTTTCATTTCATTTTTTTGTTGATAGGATGTTTCCCAAGGGGTAACTCGCAGGCTTGAGTTAGCTTTCAATTTTTGATTTTTAAAATCAACATTACGTGCTTAGTGCTTTTCCTTAACTTCTCCAAAGGGGCGTCTTTTTGATTTAAGGAAAGCCAGAATATCAACAGGATACACATGACAACACATTCTTTAAGTATGCTGGCCGTAGCGGTCAGTGTGGCTGTTTCTGCGACTTCAGTGCAGGCAGCTGAGCAAGCATCTGGCGTAAAAGCAGATAAAAATATCGAACAAATCTCTGTATTAGGCTCACGAGTTGCCAATCGTACGGCTACCGAATCAACATCACCGGTTGATTTGATTGATGCTGACGATTTAAACAAAGGTGGTTTCACTGAACTTGGCCAAAGCCTGCAAGCGACGGCTCCTTCTTTTAACTTTTCTCGTACGCAAGTGTCAGATGGCTCTGACTTATTTAGACCTGCAACTCTTCGAGGCTTACAGCCAGACCAAACGCTAGTCCTAATCAATGGTAAGCGCCGTCATAATCAATCTATTTTTGGTTTAAATGGTACTGTCGGTGCCGGTGCTGCGGGTACTGATATGAACGCGATTCCACTTACCGCTTTAAAAGGCGTTGAAGTACTTCGTGATGGTGCTGCGGCTCAGTATGGCTCTGATGCGATAGCCGGTGTTATCAACTTATCGCTAAACGATTCAACAGGTGTTACAACGGGTTATGTGCAAGCAGGTAGCACAGGTGAAGGCGATGGTGACACCCTATCAATGGGTTTAAACCGTGGCTTTGATTTAGGCGATGAAGGCGGCTTCATTAACTTTTCTTTAGAATACCGTGATGCTGATGGCACCAACCGCGCACAGCGTGATATCGGTGGCTCAGTTGATGTACCAGCTGGCACGCTGTCTGACGAAGTTCGTTGGGGGCAAGGTAACGCAGATAGCGAATTTACGTCTGTGTTTTATAACATGGCGTTACCACTTGGCGAGAGCGAACTTTACTCATTTGGTGGATACTCAAACCGTACGGCATTAGGCAATGGTTTTTACCGTAACTTTGACCAAGCAGCGAAGAACGTTGTGCAAGTATATGGCGATGGCTTTTTACCTCGCATCGACAACGAAGCCGAAGATATTTCGTTTTCACTTGGGCTGCGCGGTGAGCTAAACCCAGATTGGAGCTATGATGTTTCGGCCGTATATGGTGAAAATAGCTATGATTTCAACTCAAAAAATACTCTAAATGCCTCGTATGCTGCTGAATATGTGGCGAATAACCCAGGTGCAAGTGATGCTGATATTGCGGCAAATGCTGGCCCTTCAGGTGGTTACTCAGGTGGTTTTAGATTTGATCAAACAACAGTAAATGCAGATTTAAATGGTATTGTTGATATTGGTCGCAGTGAACCTGTTTATGTGTCGATGGGTGCTGAATATCGTAAAGAAAATTACGAAATCGTGCCGGGCGAAGAAGCGTCTTATGCGTGTGGCTTAGCAAATTCAGATACCTCATATCCAGCGGTTAACGACAGCAGCGTATTTGCTGAGTGTGGCTTCCAAGCTTATAACGGTTTACGTCCTGAAGCGTCAAACAAAGAGAGCCGTCACAGCTATGCATTTTATGTTAATGCCGAAACACTGATCACGGACGCATGGCAGGTAAGTACAGCGCTTCGTTATGAAGACTTCTCTGATGCCGGTGATGACATCATTGGCAAGCTAGCAACTCGCTATGAAATTACCGATGACTTTGCTGTTCGTGGTGCGATTTCTTCTGGCTTTAGAGCACCATCACTACAACAAAGCGCCTATACAGCTTACACCACAAACTTAGGTGCTGGTGGCGTGTTATTGCAATCATTCACTGCAACAGCGGGATCTGATTTTCCGTCAGCCCTTGGCGTTGATAGTCTTGGGCTTGAGAGCTCAGAAAACTTAAGTGCGGGCTTTGTTTATAATGTAACAAGCGATTTATCACTGACCGTTGATTTTTACCATGTTGCAATTAAAGACAGAATTACCCTTGGCAGCTTAATGTCGGCGGACGATGTTTCGTTTAGCGCCGAAGCGGTGGCGGCACTTAATGCAACAGGTGCACAGCAAGCTAACTACTTCTCAAACTCGGTTGATTCAACCACCAAAGGGGTTGATATTATTGCCTCATACCGTACTGATTTGTATGACGGTAATTTCTCAGCAACCTTTGCAGGTAACATTAACGAAACCGAAATTGATGATGTGAATGCGCCAGAAGGTGTTCCTGAGTCAATCGCTCTTGATGATTTACAACGTAGTTTCTTAACGGATGGTCAACCAGGTGAGCGTGCAACACTAACATTTGAATACGATCGTGGCGATTTCAACAGCATGCTACGTTTTAACTACTACGGCGAAACAGACGTTAAATACTTTGGTAATGACCACATAGGTTTACCTGATGAGTTATCGCCTACTGGTGAGTTTAAAGACACAAGCACGGTTGAGTCAGCAGTATTAGTTGATGTTAATGTTGGTTATCAGCTAACTGACGAGCTGATGCTATCGGCAGGTATTGATAATATCTTTGATGTAACACCAGACGAGTTAGGCGAAGATGAAGCGCTTGATTTTATTACGAATAAAGCATTTAAGTACCCTGTACGTGCATTGCCTTATGGTTTTGATGGTATGACTTACTACGCAAAACTAAGCTTTAGTTTTTAATTCCTAAGTTGAAATGAAGCTTAAATAGCGCCTAACGGCGCTATTTTTTTGTTTAATTGTAGTATGCGACATTTGTCACTATAATAAATGACAAGTGTCGAATTCGACGAGGTGTAAAATGAATGCTGTAGAAACTGATTATTTAGGCGTGGTTACTGATGGCAGAGTAACAATTCATTCTAATACAATTGATGAGATTAATGTTGCAACACAAGGTGTAACTGTCAGTGCGATTAGATCACTCGCTAAAGAGCTGAATTGGGATGCCAACATTTTAGCAACCTCTATTGGCACCACGACCCGTACACTTGAGCGCTACAGTAAAGACCGAAAACGTTTAAGTGCTAAGCTGAGCGAAAATGCTTTAGAGATTGCACGTATTTCATCGCAAGGCATTGCCTACTTTGGTGACGTTAAACGTTGGAATGAGTGGCTTAATACACCCAACATTCAATTTGCGAATCAAGAGCCAAAGTCAGTGATCCATACTATCCGTGGCCGTGAACTGATAAAGCGAGTGATAATGGGGCTTGAGTACGGGTTCACAGCTTAATGATTTGCTACCGAATAGCACCGAAAGTTCATAATGACATGGCTAATGCGTTATCTGGGCTTGGTGGTTTATATGCACAGGGGCGGTGGCATTTTGTAGGTAAACCCATTGTTTATACGGCGAGCTCGCGCTCTTTAGCAATGCTTGAGCGATTAGTGAATGACACAACCGACATATTAAGTAAAAACTTGAGTATCACCACGATTCAAATCCCTGATGATCTTAAGATTATTAGGCTAGTAGCGAGCGAACTGCCAAAAGCATGGGATGATCACCCCTATATTACAGACACTCAGGCATTAGGTTCTGATTGGCTAGCATCGATGGAAGCAGCCGTGTTGCAAGTTCCTTCTAGTTTATGCCCCGACGAATACGATTTTTTAATTAATCCATTGCACACAGACATAAGCAAAATAAAATGCATTGATAGCAAAGACTTTTTCTATCCAAATCGGTTGGCTGTAAAGCTTTGAATTAGTTAGCGAGGGGAAAGGGTAAAGTTAGCGAGATGCGAGTTTGTAGCAGCGATTTTATATCGCGTTTTATCCTATTCAATGCAGTCTCTTTGAGAGTATTTGTTTGCTCTGTGTAGCGCGAAGCGCCTCTGTGTTCTCTGCGGTTCAAATTATTTTCACAAAGAGAAGTTAATGAGAAGACAACGAGGAAACCCAAATTAACTTCTCCAACCTTCTTCTCAGACGCAGCCAGTAACCTATTTATCGAGACTAACTGTTTGCTAGATCTTTTTTCGAACCACAGAGATGTATGGACTCCCCTCCCACAGGGGGGTAACGTAATAAGCGACAAAACTTTTACAAAAGGAGTCCATACATGGTGAATCTTAACGTTATTGCGATTGATTTAGCAAAAAATAATTA
>Ga0208182_1000528_pt1 | contig 24565 bp, 21 predicted proteins | sample MalvireepMed_906_FD_184248 | JGI IMG/M metagenome (GOLD analysis project Ga0208182, IMG submission 184248) | Marine viral communities from the Global Malaspina Expedition - Malaspina viral metaG DeepMed_906 (SPAdes) (version 2) | ecosystem: Environmental > Aquatic > Marine > Oceanic | place...
GGCGAAACGGCACACGGCCTTAAAAGCGCCTAAATATGTGGTTTGCCTGATATAAAGGCAGTAGTTTACACGAGAGTGCGGCGAAACCGCTACCCTATATGGCTGATATTGGCAGATTTTGTTGATTTAGAGGCTATGTAAAAGAAATGGCGCAGCACGAACTGTACTTGAAGAATAAAGAAATAGTTTAGATGGAATGTAAAAATTATAAAAGGCCCACATAAATTGCAGGCCTTTTTAAGTGAGTTGTCTGATTGAACAAGATATTTTGTTATTTAAAACTACGACGTCTTGCGCACATCAAAATCAAAGCGGCCCCAAATGCAAACAGGAATTTAGGCTCAGGTACTGGTGTAACCGCACCACCAATAGTTGTGCTGCTTGTACCTGTGATTACAAGTTGTGCCGCATCACTGTTGCCCGATACCGCTTCAAGCGAACCTTGATACGTAATACCGTCTGACATTTCAACCAAAAACAATGCTCCGATTAAATCATTTCCGAAAACTGAACCATCTGGTTGGTCGTCAATGTCAATCTTCCATCCAAAACTTTCACCGGATTCAAATCCGTTAAAAGAAACTATTAGGAAATCGTCTTCGTCTATACCACCAGTTGCGTCAAGAACGTCATATGACAAATAACCAACATCATCACCAGAAACAGCCGTAAAGTCTAGGCCGCCAGAGTTATGACAAGTACTACCTACTTCGTCGAAGCACAAAAAATTACCGGCGTTGGGCCTTAAATCTAAAGCAAATTGGACAATATCCAAGCCCACCGAAGAATTATTTTCTACGATAAATGCTTCATCGTAGGTGTTGCCATCGATAATAAAATCTATGTCAATTAATGCAGCTTTAGCATTAATACTAAGAGCGACACAGCAAAAAACGAGAAGTTTCGTAACTAACTTCGATCGGTAAGTAACTTTGCTAAAGTTAAACATAAAGTCTCCAATATAGCGAAAAACGCAAAAAATATAGTCATGCCATAAAGTTAATGCATGTTGTATGCCAAATAAAATAAAACAACAATTTCAATCCCTTAGATATAACTCAGTTTCGTTTCAGCTTCCATTGTAAATTTTTCTGACAGACAAATTGCTTGGCACCAATATAAGAAGCCAATTCCTTTAACAGCCCGTATGTCTTATACGTTGCGACTTGGCCAAGTCGCTGGAATATTCCCTAGCATTCTCTTTAACTCATCAATTTCCTGAATCTTTTGATTTAGAATAATATTGTATGCTTCAGGGGGTATTGATGCATTACTTCCACCATATACTACTTTTTTCAGTTCTTTCTCGTCAAATATTGGGTTTATGTCTAAAAATTTTAATATGTTGCGATATAACTCTACTGGATCTTCTCTCAAATCATCATAAAAGCCTATGAAAAAGTTACTTTTTCCTACATGTTTTTGCCAGCTTTTAATGGTTTCTGGATAATTCCCTATATCATCTTTCCAATTCTCGCATGCAAATAAATATTCTTCCTCAAGAACTTCCGAAAAATGACGTTTTCTCTTTTCACCTAATACCATCTTGATATGAGACCATTTACGTTCAACAGGGTTTCGCATCAAGAAAATTACTTTAATATTGGGATAGTGAAGTATTATTTCGTTGATAAGATTTTCATTCAACACTGCATAATCAGGAGTAATATCGCCAGATATCTTCTCTTCTGACGATTGAAATAATTTATCATACCATTCCCAATCTCGCTTAGAGTATAAATAGCGTATAAACCACTTTGCTTCTCTAACATTAAATTTAGCTAATTTGATTAGTAGATACTTGTTTATCTTTCTCCACCTAGCATTCATCCAATGTTTATCAAAAAAACGCGCGCTTAATGACGTTTTTACATTTCTATGAATTTCATCAAAGTAGTGAATTTCTTTTAAAGGAGGCATTTCGACTTGTGGATGTTTATCAAGTTGTTCATATAGCCAAGTGGTACCACTTTTTTGTGCACCTATACACATAAAACATAAATTTTTTTCTTTCACAGATAGCATTCCTCATTTGCTTAGAGATGAACCAAAGTAAAACTTCACAAGGCTAATATTCATCGCCATTTTAACTAAATAAATATTAAAAAAGTATAGCCATTTTATTTTCACAAATAAATTATCGTTACACCACTAATTTCAAATAAAATTAGTTCATTCATAATGATATTTTGGCATCAATAATCACAGATGGAATTACAAACGTTATATGTTTTGAATTAGTTTTAGATATTAATATGATTCCAACGTGAAAAATCATGAACGTTCCAAACCAGTTTTTGAGTTCTTCAAAAAAAGAACCATTACAACAATCACAACCCAATCGAAAGTATTTGAAAGCAATACACCACTTGATACGAATGCGCACATAATCCTGGTGACTAAAATTGATAAACACGCTACTACTGCGATCTTGAATTGTTGATTTTCTATATTTAAAAACAAAACATTCCAGATGCTAGTAAAAAGTACGATTGTGAGAGTAGCAAGACCGACTAATCCGACTCCTAAAAAAACATCAAGAACACTACTATGAGAAGACTTTGCCGCCCAACCAAACTCCTCCGTAAACTGATACATTATATCCGGGCGACTAAACAGACCGAGCCCATGGCCTATTATTGGCTTATTCAGACCTACTCTGAGAAGAACTTCCCATAAACCTGTTCGTCCAGTTAACGTAGGGTCTTTTCCTATGTAGATTAGAAAGTCATCCAAATATTGGTTAAAGAGAAAAATGGAAAAAGATGTGACTATTATAAAAATCAAAAAAACTAAGTGCTTTTGATTTCTATTTTTCAACGAAAATATCTGAGAAAAAATAAAAACTGAAAACAAAGCTAACACTGCTAACAAAATTGCAGTCATGGACTTAGAAAGAATGATAAGTATTGCAGAAATCACCATAAATAAAAAAGAAAAGTTTACTCCACATTTTCCTACCTTCCACCAACTAATGAAATAAAAAGCAAAAACGATAGCCATTGTTGAGCCGAAAGCATTCTTATGAATAAACGCACCTCTAAAAGCACCTGAATGAATTCCGGTCATAATTGCATACTGAGGGAAAATAAAGATGTATAATATATTTAAAAATAATAGAGCTTTCAGGAAAAAGAAAAACGATGAAAAAAGTTTTTTAACGCCGAATTGGAGATAATAGAAATAAACTGGTAAAGTTACAACCAGCATCGAAAGAAAAAACCTGATACTGAGGAAAAAATTATCTGACAGGAGTATAGAGAAAAATATTGATAGTAATAATAATATTACTGTTTTAGACAGTTGTTCACTAAGCATCTTTCGCCAAAAAGATAAAAGCAGTAACAATAATATTATTGCTAATAGACCTATTTGCATAATTTTTTGAGGCAGAAAGGAGATCAGCGCTAAATGATGTTCAGACGTTGGGTACGCGAACCACATCTCAGTCGAGCGTAGCAGTGCCAGATAAAATGATATCCTCACTAGCATAGAGAACAGTTTTTCGCGACTGATCATAGATTGATATTCTCAATTAAGTTTGTTTAATTAGTATAATCGTTAACTTTCGAATTAAGTATAACGTTATGTAGACTAGAAACCATTTAAATGTATTTTTCTATAGTGAACTAGAATGTTGCTTTTGTACTTCCAGCTCGTTGGTTTATATATACCAATTTTAATAAAAATTCCTTTGCGATCATTAAATGTGTTTGGTCCTTTAATGTTAGCAACGACCCGATCATTTATGCTGACTTGAGTACGTCCTTGTTCATCAAAAGTTAAAAACATTTTCAACCTTACATCAATCACTTGCCGTTCCGCTATCGATATTTCATCAAAAGCTAGCCTATCTGAAATTGAGTTCTCCCTGTGGGCACAAGTTCCAACGACTAAGTCAGAAACCTCACTAGAGTCCCAACGAGAATACATACGAAGTTTTGAATTAAGGACTTCTAGTGCCATGACTGGACAGCGCCACTTTTCACCAAATTCTTTATCAGGAAATGAATGTACCTGAAAAATACTAAACCATTCGTTATCTTTCGATGGAATTTCATCTAACTCAACCTCAAATTCTACCGTTATTTCTTGAGGTATCTTTATTGGGAAAGAGGCAATCTCGCACCGTTTGCTATTCGGTCTAAGTGAAATATTCAATTCATCACTTATATTTGACAGAGCACCAGATTCTCTAGAACATTCTATCTTAAACGGCTTACCAGCTATGTACAAAAGGTCATTAGTATTTACATTTTTTGGAACTTGTTGGCATGACGCCAAGCATAATGATAATACGACTGAAACCAAAACACGAAAAGTGAGAGAAGTCAAATGCATCTCCATAGAAACAAAATATTACCCACTACGTAGCGCTTAAAAAGACGTTTAGGCTCAAGAAATAGTCTAAATAACCATTCGAGCTTTAACATTCTAAATAGTTGTGGAGCTCGTTTAACTCTGCCGCTCATAAAATCAAAAATAGCGCCACCATTTACAACAACGCCTGATGATAAATTGCTGGTAAGGTAAATTGCTAGATGTTCCTGAATAGGCATTCCCATACCAAGTATAACAAGCTCCGGCTTATGCTCTTTACACAATTCGAGATAGCGTTCAGGTTTATCGAAGCCATGATGACTTGACACAATATTTAAACCTGAAGATACCATTTGTTTTTCAACTTTTTGAATAGTTTCTATATTTGTACCAAAAATCGCAACGCGCCGTTTATGTGTATTCGCGCTATGCAACAATGTGGGTATTAAATCAGTTCCATTCAGGTTGGGCCCAGGTTTCCTACCCAACCTCTTCATTAAAATTTCAACCCCCAGACCGTCTCGTAGTAGGAGTCTTGAAGCTACAAGACAATGTCGAAAAGAGCTATCTCTATAAGCCAAATTTACAGCGTGTGCATTTACAAAGGATATTATATGAGTATTATCAACATCAGAAATTAACTGCTCTATAATGTTTAGGCATTCATTTTTTTCCAAGACATCAATATTCTCAGCGATGTAAGAATAAATACTATGTGTCATATTTCAACTATAATCTAATCGACCTAATTCAAAAAATACTAACTCTACACGAGCTTGCCAAGAGTTACTTTTATAGTAGCGTTCCAATTCTTCTTTAGAAAATGGTTGTCTAAATATTTTCGTGTTTTTTAAACAATCACTAAATGATGTATCGCTCGCTACTATCGTTATTTTACGAGTAATATTTTCAGGTAGATCACATCTAGTTGCAACAACGGGCTTATTGTGAGCTAAGTACTCAAATACTTTTAAAGGGTTTCGGTAACTACTAAATTCGTCTTGCTTGTATGGGCAAATACACAAGTCGAATGACGCAATGTAACGTGACAACATCGAATAATCGACCCTTCCAGTCATGCGTACATTTTTGTACTGTTCCAAAATAACAGATGTCGATTTGGAATAAGGCCCTACAAAAACAAACTCCATGTCGACATTATTACTAACTAAATATTCAACTAGTGAGACATCAAAACTCTGATCCATATTGCCTACAAAGCCAATCTGAAATTTAACTTTATTATTTGAACCAGCAGAGTCTAGCTGGGATGCTCGACGAGCACCATCAATCAGGCTGTTGCTTATTGCGTTAGGATAATAAAGAAATTTTGCTTGGTCAGAAGCATACTCATTTAATAATTTTTTACTACAAACCAAGACAATATCGCTTTGATTGAAGCACTTTCTAAGCTCACGCTCTACTTTTTCTCTTTTTCTTAACTCTGAGTCTGCTACGTAATGATCGTACATCAAAAAAACATTAAACGATTTTCTTGGTATGTATGCTCTCTGCTCAGGACGATAGAACCAACTAACGCTGCTTCTTACGTTGAATTTGCGAAGTTGCCAATACACTGGAAGGTTAACAAGTAACCACATCAACAAAGGGGACTTCTCGGCTAAGGAAAGTGGTATTAAACACCATAATTGTATAGCTTTTACAGAATCTTGCCCATTGGCCTGAGTTTTATTCCGAGAAAGAAATACGCATTTTGGTTGCAAGAAAACTTTTACTTCAGTATCGAACTTTTTCGCTTGTCTATGATATTCAAATATTTCTTCCCTACGATGATGAGCACCTAAATCTCTAGTATTTAAAAAAAAGAAAAGCTTTTTCATCTGTTCTTCGAAATTCCATCTTGTTTGATAAGGCCTTTGTAGAGCCCACACATCCAAATAAAAGTAAGTACATACATTGAAGGTGCTATAATAAATAGTTGCTTTAAAGAACACCAATATTTTAAATTTCTGACATTTATTCTTGTGGCTTTAGCTAAAGCCATTAAAGGTGCTGTAAAAAACAGTAAAATATTTCTACCTTTTGAATTTGACCCGTATCGCAAGAAATAAATATTGTTGCCCGTAATGAATATCTTTTTGAGAACCTTTTTCAATGATGAGTCTTGGATCTGATAGCCAATTGCAGAGGGCTCGAAAGCAAGATTAATATTCATTTCATGTCGAATTCGCTCGGTCAATTCTGTGTCTTGCATTCTAGGAATATCAGCAAACCCACCTACAGCTTCAAACAATTTTTTTTCGATGATTAAAAAAGCTGAACTTAAATTAGTCCTTTTTAAGTTTAAAGGGCGGCTAGATTGATTTTCGTGGTTGAAATAATAATGTTCAAAGTCAGAAGCTATTCCGATGCGATGGGTTTGATGTAGCTCCAATGCTCCACCAAACGCCCTTTCGCCAGAGCCTGCAAGTTTTACAATATTATCTAGAGCACATCTATCTAAAACAACATCTGAATCAATAAATACAATGTAAGCACCTTTTGCAAACGCCACTCCAAAGTTTCTTCCTTGACCGGGATTGAAACGCTCTTGCTTTCGAATTACTTTTACAAACGGGTATTTTGTAGCTATTAGCGCCGGCGCATCCGAATCAGAGCAATCAACAAGTATAACCTCAAAGTTTGTATAAGACTGCTCGGCAATAGCTTGCAAACATTCATTTAAATGCGCTTCAGAATTATATGATGGCATTACTATAGATATCTTCATAAAACTATACCTCTCCTTTTAACATGTTTTGGTATAACTCTTCTAACTTCCCCGTTTGAGTTTTATGATTGTGGGATTTCAAAGCGAATGCTCGAGCTTCTTTAGCCATAGAATCCCATATCTCGTAGTTTTTTAAAATGTTTCGCATTTTCTCAGCCAAATCATGACTGTTTTTATGTTCCGCGACCAATCCACTCTTGCCATCCAATATAGCTTCGGGCATACCGCCACTATTAAAAACTACACAGGGAAGCCCACAAGCTTGAGCTTCAACTATTGTTAATGCGAGAGCTTCTTCGTGTCCATTTGGTAAGCATATGCTAGGTTGCACATACAAGCTGGAATTTTGCAATAATTCAATAATTTTTTCTTGAGGTAACCGTCCAGTAAAAACGACCTCACCGGCACACTTTTCAGCCTTACTTTTCAATGTATCGTGTAAATCTCCATCGCCAACTAAAAGGAGCTTAAAACCAGGCTGATCACGATTAAAGATTTCAAACGCTTCTAATAAGTATTCTATGCCCTTGTACTTGGTATGGCGCGCTACACATACTATTGCTTTTTCTTTGCTTGCCTTTAGGTTAGGGTAAAATTTCTCGCAATCAACGCCTAAATAGTTAACAATAATTTTATCCTCAGGAAAGCCTAAATCTAGGAGCTTTCCCTTTATAAAATTAGATACTGCTATAAACAGATCGCCATTTTTAATTAATTGATTAATTCGCTTCCTAAATAACCAGTGTAAAACCCCAACAGTTTGGAGGGAGGGATTATTTATAGTAACGTCGAATCCATGAAATGTGGTGACATTTGGGATTTTCAATTTTTTCGATATAGGGACAGACGCATAGCCATTTTGACCGAAGTGACTATGAATTAAAACAGGTTTATGAACTGATAATCGACGTTTTAACGCTGGGGAGACATAACCCAACTTAAATGCATATTCGGAAAATTTAGTGTTGTTTTTGCCAGCAGAAGATATTGTTTCCGACTTCACTGATAATCCGTTGACTTTCTGACTATATAGGACCACAGGTTCGAATAATTTAAGACCATCAATGTGATGCTTAATAAACGTCTCTGAATATGGTAGTAGCTTGTTGGTGTGTATAATTATTGATTGCTTCATGACCTATGCTTCACCTTCATTAAAAAGTCGGATTTCTGTTCCTCAAGCAATAAAAATAGACAGATAAAAAGGCATAACTCTATTAAAAACTGAACAATTAACATGCTTCCCTCCATAGTTATCCATCCGCTAAAATGAATCGGTAACACAAGCAAAAGTGGTACATATGTAGATTTATACATCAAGACATAGTGACGCCAACTCACACCAATGAGGTTTTTAAGATACAGAACCGTAATTGGCAAATTCATTAACATACGAGCTATAAAAGCCATCACCCCTGCTGTAGCACCATAAGTAGGAGCGACAGCAGCGCACAATAATAATGAGAGTATTGTCGACATAACATCAGTTTTTGTGCCTAAATTCGAGCGATTTAAAGAAGTAAATAAAGAAGGTGCGAACACTCTAAAATTTGCTAACAGTGGGACAATCGAAAGCAAGGAAACTAAAGGCGCTGCTTCTTGCCATTTTTCGCCAAAAATCCACATTAGAAGAGGTTCGGAAAACAATGCAAGTAAAAGGAAAAATGGTGTAGTTACTATACTCATTAGTTTTGTAGAGTATAAATAGGTATCAATAGCAGTATGTCTACTAGATTTACTCGGTGAAAAATAAGGCAATATGAAGGATAGCGAAGCACTGTGAATCGCAGCTCTGGGCATGTCGACGATCCTCCACGCGAACGCGAAAAAGCCAACTTGGGTGGGCGAAACAAAAACACCAAGAACGAGTGGAATACCCCGTGCGAATGATTCCCAACTTACCTTTTTAATTGCAATCGGAACACCACGGCTCAGTAGTTTAGAAACATCTCGCCAATTTAAACTCAGTTTTGGTTTCAATGTAAAAGTGAGCATCACGGAAATTAAAGCGAATGCCTCAATACAAACCATTTGAAGTACCATTGACAATGGTCCAAAGCCTGTATAAACAAACCCAATTCCTACAAGCGCTCCGATTATACGTCCGTAAAACTGTCGCAATGCTAACGCCCGAAACTTTTTTTGTCGGCGTAGCAGTGCAGAATAGATTGTGTTTACAGCCGCGAAGACGATAACAGGCGACGCACTTTGAATTAGTATTTTTAATTCACTTTGAGATATGTTGAATTGTGCTAGTAGACAAATTAATGATAGAAAAAAAGTTGCAACTATAAGGTTAAACCACAGACATGAGCTAATAAGGGACTTAGTAACTGCTTTCGCACAGACTATCGGATCCTGCAGTACAGTAACGATAGTTTGACTCAGAATCAAAGCAATAGACAACGCAATAGTTGCATTTCCTAACTGAGCTGGAGTCAAATAAAATGAATAAACTAAAAATGTAACAGTAGAGATTAATGTTGCCCCAAACTTTTCTGTGAAAAGCCATAGAAGGCCTATAAAGTCTCTGTTCATCTCAGTGCTCTTCCTTTACTGACAACCACTTTTGAGCATAGCGTATGAGCTTTCCATAAGAATTGTCTAATCTCTCACACGGTCTTTCAACTAATTGAGCGAGAATCATCCCATGCAACCTATCTGTTCTTATCGTTTCGTAAGAACTAAATACTCGACTTGCATTACAAATCAAACCTCTGTGAGCTTTTGAAAATAATGTCCACCAGAGCTTACTATTCCCTAATAAAGAACTCTTAGCAGCAATTTTGCGCAAGAAGTACATCATCGACTCATGCACCTTTGGATTGATATCTTCCCAATCAACGCTCTCACTACCTGCTTTAGAGCTAGTATTCGTTGCAGATTCTACATCAGCTCTAAGAAAATTTAATTTAGTATTCGAAATAGGAGAAGACGAAGCTTTTACATGACCGACTAAGCATGTTGCTATATCAGGAACTAAAAAAGAGTTTTCTAGACCATTTTCCCTAAGTGTATTAAATGAAAACTCATCTCTAACACAAATAGAAAAATTCTTAGCTTGACTAAAAAATGAGAGATCCGCTTTAAGACTTTCATCACTATTAAAATGCATAGATTGAGGAAAAAGAATAATTTGGTTGTTTGGATATAACTCAACTACTCTTTTACGTAAACTCTGATGTCTTTCATAAATGTCACCAAAGTTACCACCTCCTTGACAAATTATCACATCACCGGGTTTTACTTTGGATGAACGAGCTATGCTCTTCAAAACATTGCGGTGATAGATCGAGCACCATGAAACCACATCTGCATTTACATCTTTTAGTAATTTCAGAGTTCCAGTAAATATCAGGCTATCGCCTGTATTTGTATGGACAGGGACATCGAAAAAATGAACTCTTTTTCCACCTAATCGAGGCTTAAAAAAATTAATTAGTTCTTGTCGCTGTAACTCTAAAGTCGATATCGGTGTTGATACTAATTCTAACAAAGCTACTTCCCTCTTAATCTTTGTTTTACTCTCGTAATTAACGAACCACCAGCTCCTGGTGTATACGTTCTGTAATAAAGCTCGGATTCTGTATTAAAACGGCATTCACTAGAAACAAAACGATGTTTGTTTCTAAGATACATTTTAAATCCGTCAAAAGCTGCTTTTGTCGAGCCTACAAGTTGTTTCATTTTTATACTATCTCTAAGTAAAAGAACTATATGAAATAGTGCTGCCATAAAAGTATTACGATACTTTAGCGTCAAATATGTTTTATTTCTCACATGATAGCGCCACCGTTCACCAGACCAACTAATACGGCGTTCAGAGGAAACTTTGTGACCCACTGCCAGATGCGGAAAATAACATATTGTGTACCCCAAATTAATGAATCTACGAGCGAGCTCAACTTCTTCATGTAAAAAAAACAAATCTGCATCGTAACCTTTAACAGACGTGAAAAGGTCCCTTCTTATAGCATGTCCGGCCCCTACGAACCGAGTCGTATAAAACTGTTTAAAGCCCCACTCTTCATGACTCATACCATAAGACCAACTGCTTTTATCTATATCTTTCTTTCCAAAAAGACTTACCCTGAAACATGCAACAGCTAATTTATCGTTGCTATTAAATACGTCTAGAGTATCTTTTAACACTCGTTCATGTTCAAATTCCGCATCATTATCCAAGGATACAATGACATCTGAATGACCAAGGAAAGAAGCCTGATTTCGTCCACCAGGTACCCCTGTGTTAAACTCGTTTTCAGCCCAAAAAATGTTCTCTCTTCTATCGCAATAGTCCTTTAATACCTTTTTGCAGTTGTCGTTAGAACCCTGATCTAAAACATAAATCTTAAACTCGACGTCTACTTGGGCTTCCGCACTTTTAATTGCAGCCAATGTTTCTTCTTCTCTATCCCAAGAAAGAATTATCACATCCACGTTTTTCATCATTTTTTGATTATCCATTGACTAATTTTTGATAAAGATTCATTTTCATATGAGTTTCAAGTTAAAAGAACCATTATTCAACAAAAATTGTAATTTTTTATAAAACCAAATGGCGAAACAATTTAAATCAAAAGGTTGCAACACAGTTTAAAGTTAACAATACATAAAATTAAAACACACTTTGTTTACAAAGTTAACGATTCATGAACTTGAATTTAACTTCGGAGATAACCAATCGAAGATTGGTATATTTTTCATTAAAAAATTTTGACATCGCGAATACTAATTATGCATAAAATAAGGTAACTAAAATAACAAAATGAACTTATAATTTGGCCTATATTAAATCATCACTATAGTTTGCAATCACATAGAATATGTTTACACCTCTACACCTTTTCTAATTTAGGTCTATAAAACCTTTGCTCATTTATACTTTTATACTTACGATTCAAGAATGACGCACATATTCGAGGTTCATCAACCTGTAACCGAAAGTTACTGGCATAGAGAACATAAGCCATATTTTTGCATGTCGTATATTGCCCTAAATTAAATACTTCTATGAAGCCTCACCAGAGAAGTAAAATTACTCCAATAACGCTTAATCAGCCTGGGCGCTACTATCATTCTGAATAGCCATTCCAAATGCAACTTTTGAAGTACAGCCGGAGCTCTTCGTTCTCCACCAGTTATAAATAAAATAGATGCACCAATACATAACGCGACACCCTTTTTTAAGTGCCTATTTAGTTCAATTGCAAACTGTTCTTGTTGAGGTGATCCTACAGCTAAAAATAAAATATCCGGCGAAAAATCAACTATTTCATTCACTAGCAATGGAATTTCTTTAGATTTTTTTATAAAGCCCATGCTCGGATTAATATGTTTAAGGTTCAAATTAGGGTAGTTTTTCTTTAGCTTTGAAAAAACCTCATTTTCTCCACCAAATATTAAGACGCGTTTATCGAGTAAAAGACCACTTTCGAACAATGCAGCCGTTAAGTCACTTCCTGGAACTACTGAACTAATGTTGTAGTTCTTTATCTTCATAAGCAATCGTAGTATCCGACTATCGCAAAGGCATAAATCTGCATTACTGTATATAGGTTCGTAAACCTCTGGCTGGTTTATGAGTCGAGACATGTGGTCTATATTCGGTGTAACTAAAAAGTTAAATTTACCTGAATCCTGATTTTGGTTTACCCACTGTAAGGATTCATCTAAGGTTAAATCATGTAAATCAATAACTTTAGTTTCTATTGTTTTCATCTTAACTTATCGTCCATAGTAGTTTTCATCTTATTTATAAACTTCATAATCGCAAATTTTCTATTGGAATAGAGTCTCAAAATAAAAACTATAAAACCCGGAGATATTGCATACTTAAGGTTTGACGCTATGCTACACCAAGTCCAAAAAAGTTATGGCAATTATGTTTTCAAATGCCTCCGATAGCTCAGCAGTGTACTTTTGAAGTAGTACTTAAGTAGAGTATATGAATAAATAAGAGTTTTCTAGACACATACTCGCTTTATAATTACGCGTAATATAGCAAACTGAATCGATTCTGTACGCCCTACTCCTCTAATGCATAGATGGTTTAGGTTATTCACAAACTTGCTATCTAAGTCCTCATGTCAAGTTAAGTAATAATAAGAGTCAACCATCGATTCGTAGTGAAGAAACATTGGGCCTAATCAAAATTAAGCTCCACCGTATGGAGATATCTAACTTAGTCAAGATCGTAATAAATGTGAGTAAGTTAATATTGCTAGTTATACGGCAAATAATTTTTTATACGACACAATAACATTTCTCAGAGGCGTTTAGTCATAGTATGCTACGTTATTATATCCTTTACACTTTTTCCCTAGCGTAGAGCCATGATCCGTTTAATACGCATATTTTTATATATTTTTTTAGTGCTCTGCATATCGCTTAAAGAATCATTCTCTAATCTTCAGTTTTCAGAGAGCATGCTAGCTAATACCCTCATTCGTTACGGAAAAGACGGATATAATCGTGTACTTGAATGGCAGACGTTAACTCAAGAAACCCAACAGGTATCCATTGAAGATAAGTTATATTCAGTGAATCACTTTTTTAACAAAATTCGGTTTGTCAACGACATAGACCACTGGAATGTAAAAGATTACTGGGCGACACCGGTAGAATTTCTAGGAACTAATGCGGGCGACTGTGAAGACTTTGTAATTGCTAAGTATTTTACTTTGATTCATTTGGGCGTTTCACCAGATAAACTGCGCTTAATGTATGTAACAGCCACTCGACCAAAGAGACAAGCGCACATGGTTCTTGCATATTACCCTTCCCCTGGTGAAGTTCCATTCATTTTAGACAACATACAAAAACGAATTTTGCCAGCAACTTCTCGACGTGATCTCATTCCTATCTACAGTTTTAACGCTGATGGACTATGGTTAGCAAAAGAGCAAGGACGTGGCCGCAAAGTCCAAGGTAAGAACAATAACAGCTTATGGAAAGACTTAAATTCGAGAATGCTCAAGGGCGAATAAGAAACAAACCGATGATAACAATTTATAAGAAACATAAAGGGGGATAAAATGTCACTGTCAAGACAAATGGGATTGGGCTTTTTCTTTGTTTTGCTGGCCGTTTTTTTCGGCACTCTGTGGGTAAATATTGAAAATACGAAGGAATACATAGAGCAACAATTAGAGTCGCATGCACAAGACACGGCTACGTCATTAGGATTGTCTATTTCACCGCATATTGGAGACGAAAATAGCTTACCTATTGTTGAAACCATGATGCAGGCTATTTTTGACCGTGGGTATTATGCTTCCTTTAAACTTCAGGATCGAGACAAAAAATTAATCATTTCCCTCGATAACCCAAACCATACCGACGACGTGCCTAACTGGTTCGTTTCCGCATTTCCATTAACAGCACCTACCGCTTACACAGAACTAAGTGACGGTTGGACGATGCAAGGTAGATTGACCGTAAAGAGTAATACTGGCTACGGTTACTCACAACTTTTTGCAAATGCCAAGCAAAGCTTATTGTTATTTACTTTCGCCTTGGTCATTGCCCTAGGATTTGTTTGGTATCTAACAAAACACGTACTTAGTCGCCCAATTAGTGGGCTTTTAAAACAAATGGATGATATTAGTCAACAACGGTTTGAAACCATTGACAATATACCCAAAACTCCCGAATTAAAGCGTATAGCTGTAGCTTTAAACCTTATGACAGAAAAATTAGCGTTAATGTTTAAACAGGTAACGGAGCAAAGTGAACGTTACCGCCAATATGCCTACATGGATTCAGTAACGCAGCTTGGAAACCGTCGAGCGTTTCAAATGTCTATCAATAAAATGTTGGTAGATGATACTCATCACTTTCAGGGATACCTTTTCATAATAAAAGCGACGAGCTTAGGAGATATACATAGTAAGCTAGGGGGGCAATCAGGTGATGAATACCTTCGTTCAGTAGCAGATATTATTCGCTCGTCCGTTCCAAAACATTTAGATGAATATGATCTCTTCAGAATTAGTGGCGCCGACTTTGCGCTGGTTATTCAAGACATCGAAGAAAAAGAAGCCCTGGCGATTGCTGAAGCGACTATTACTACTGCAAAGGGTATTGAAAAAACAGAACATATTGCCGGGGTCGCTCATATAGGTTTATCTGAATTTAATTCTGGGATTACTCTTCCTTTGTTATTGGAAAGGGTGGATTCTGCATTGGCAATGGCTCTTGAATCCGAATCTAGATGGGAATTTGCGGCAAATACTACCGTTACATATTCAAATGAAGTTTGGCGAGAAAAAATAAAGAACATCCTTGAGCATCGCGAATGCAACTTCGTACTCCAGCCCATCGCTTATGCAAAAAGCCTTGATCGTATTGCTTATCACGAATGGTTTGCACGTTTACCAGATTCAAATAGTGAGCAAGGTATCCCCATGGCACAACTTGTACCTGCTTCGATACGTTTGAACTATGCGATAAGTCTGGATAAATTGATTGTCGAGAAACTGTTTTCTAGAGCACGACTTAGTAATGCTCCAATTGGGATGAACATTTCACGATTTTCCTTACTTAATAAAGCGTTTACAGAATGGTTGCTTCAAATGTTAAGAAGCTCCCAATCAATAGCGAGTAATATCACCTTAGAAATACCAGAAAGAACAATAGTCCAAGATTTCGAATCTATCACAGAGCTAGTATCAGAGTTGAAAGAGATTGGTGTAAAAATTGCCGTAGAGCATTACGGCGCACAGCTTGCTGGTATCGTGCATTTGCGTAAGATATTGCCCCATTATTTGAAGCTAGATGGTCGATATATAAGGGGAATAGACAGCGATATCGACAATCAACTATTTGTAAACTCTTTAATTAGTATAGCTAAAGGACTTTCCATAAAGGTAATCGCAGAAATGGTTGAATCAGAAGCAGAATACCAGTGGCTGAAAGATGCTGGCGCGGATTTCATCCAAGGATACTTTATAAGTGCCCCTGTAAAAGAAAAAACAAATTCACTAGAACCGTAGATTAGTATTGAATAAAAATTCATCGAGCATTACTATAGTGGTGTGGAAAAATCTTGTCTGGGAGTAGGACAAATGTTTAAAAAATTATTTGGAATAATTATCATAATTTCAAGCTTCACTGCGATTGCGCAAGAGGCGCTGAGTGAATTTGGCAACTTGGATCAGCCTGGTAATATTGTCCATCGCCAAATAACAGCTGCTATAGCGAATGGTCAATCAAAAGATAGCGCTATAGAATCTTTGATAAGCCTAACTACGGGACAAGAATTTACTGAGATAGATGGAGAGACTAAATCTACTATAGTTTTCGATACAGAGCTAAGCGAACGGTTCTTTGACTTAATGGTTGATTTAAATAGCCTTATTGAAGTTACAAAGATTCTTAGTGAAGAATACCCTGATAAAGCAGTTTTAGTGATTACTTTAGCAACCAAACTATACCCTGGTTTTGCGCAGGAAGTTTTTGACGGAGCGGCTTTAGCGGGTGTTTTGCCGAATGATGAAATTTTAGTTGCAGTATTGGAAGCAGGGGCAGATCCCAGCACAGTTTCTGACGCTACAGCTGCAGGTCCTGCGGCTGACGGTGCTATCGCAGTTGTACCTCTTGGTGTAGGTGTCGGAGCTGGTGGCACAGGTGGTGGTGATACGACAGCATCAACCAATTAAAATACGATATCTTTCTAGCCCCTCCTTAGGGGCTTTTTTAGGAATATGAAGTACGTATGTCACAGAAAAGTCGAGTTTTATTGCGCGGTCAGCTCTCTTTTTTATTTTTATTAGCTATTATTTTTTTATTACCTATTCCACTAGGCTCGAATCGTCCATGGGCTTGGAATTTTTTTCAATTACTTATTTTTAGTCTAGGTCTTCAACTATGCGTTGTTGACAGGGTAAAGTTAGGCGAAACTTTTAAAATATATAGGACGTCAATTTTTCTTTTCTTAGCATTTATTATCATTTCTGCAATTCAGATAATTCCATTGCCATACTCGATATTAGACGTTGTTTCCCCATCTTCTGCCAGCACCTATAAGTCATTCGGAGCCAGTTTTGGTTACATTTCAGTTGACCAAGGGCAAAGTACAATTACCCTATTTAAAACGCTAAGCTTGTTTATATTGTTCTTAGTAGTTTTAACAATTACCAACAATGAAGTTCGAGTCCGATTGCTACTAGCCACTATGCTAGCTAGTGGCACATTTCAGGCTGTTTACGGCGCATTTGAAGTATTGAGTGGAATAGAAAAAAGCTTAGTTCACCAACTCCCTGTGACTGATATCGCAACTGGAAGTTTTGTCTATAAAAACCATTATGCAAACTTCCTCATGCTTTGTTTATGTGCAGGAATTGGGTTAATCGTAGCTGCTTTACAAAATCAAAGATATTCATCAATTAGGGACTTTATAAGAATTTTTGCAAGAACTATTCTAAGTAGTAAAGCGATCATTAGGATTTGTATTGTAGTAATGGTTATCGCTCTTGTAATGTCACGATCAAGAATGGGTAATATTGCATTCTTTTCTTCAATGACTGTAACTGCAATTATATCTCTATTTTTGATTAAAAAACGTAGCCAGGGCATGTATATTTTAATCATTAGCATGTTTGTTATAGACCTATTTATAGTGAGTGCATATTTTGGTTTAGAGAAAGTACAAGAAAGGTTAACGCAAACTAATATTACACAAGAAAGCAGAGACGAAGTGTATAGCGACGCAATAGGGATCGTGAGCGACTATCCATTACTAGGGACCGGTGGAGGTAGTTTCTATACTATTTTCCCAGGCTATCAAAGATCAAATGTGAGTGGTTTTTACGATCAAGCTCACAATGACTATCTTCAATTTGTTATAGAGTTCGGGCTAATTGGCAGCCTATTTTTAGGGTTACTAACTCTCCTAGCTCTCTTCAGTGCTCTACGTGCAATGCGCAAACGGAGAAATCCGATATTAAAAGGTGCAAGCTTTGGTTGCTCTATGGCAATATTTGGTATGGGTATACATATTTTAGTTGACTTTCCTCTGCAAGCATATGGAAACACAGCTTACTTTGTAGCTCTGTTAGCGCTTTCTTTTTTAGTACTCAACATTAAGATAGAGCCTAAGAATAAGAGCACTTTAGAATATTTTTCGTAATATATTCTTCGTCACTCTTTAGCCATCTACATACAGTTTCATTACTATTTGTGAGATTAATGAACTGTAATATTTCTTGGCGGCTTGAACTGTTTCTTAACCCTAATGAAAGTCTTTTTATTGTATCTAATCGAATTACTAAAAACATACGATTGTTAGCGTTGTATAGACTTAAGCCGAGTTTACTAAATAATACATGTACTTCAGGTTGCATGGGTCCATATGAGTCAGCTTTATTCAGGTAAACCCAAAATTCATCATCTAAATTGTTCAGCCTCCATTTGACCAAAGCTAAACTTGCCCAGGTTACAGGCCAAGTAGGCCTTAGCTTTGCGGCATTTAAATAATAGCTCTTCGCGCGATACAATTCGTCCGGAGTTAGATGCCCTGAAACAACCCCCCATTCTATAACTTGACCGGTTAAATACTGATACAGTGGATGTGTGGGGTGTCCGCTACTTGCTTTACTTGCGGCGTTAAAGGCTGAATGGAATTTTTTTGCATCCTCTGCACCGCCTTCAGCTTGCCACTCACTAATAGAATTTCTAACACTATAATAGCTTAAACTGGCCCCACCAAATTTATAAGAGAAATATAATCCTAATAAACATATCGTAGCTACCAGTAAAGTATTTAAATTGGACCTTTCCATTTTTAAGAGCTTTCTAATTTAAACTGAGAGGTATTTTCCCAATTTAAGTTTTGGGAAATTAACTTTGGTACTTTGTAAAAGAGTGCGTTACCACGATCTACTCCAAATCTTTGAGAAATCAATTCGTAAGCTTCTTTCATTTCATTGGGCCTCTTATGTATATTATGTAAATCAGATGCAACATAAGCAACCATATCATTTTCAAGCATATACCACGCTAGTTGCCTTGCCTTAGACTTGAAAGTACCCGTAAGTGACCCAGCAGTTATTTGAAAAGCGCACCCAATATTTTTCAACCAATTTAACTTTTTGTAATCAGCTTGTATTTCTCGATTACGCTCTGGATGCGGAATTATCGGAAATATACCATTGTTTAATAACCATTTAATGAGTGTGTCAGAACCTGCAGGAATGTGAGAATGAGGTAACTCTAAAAGTAGTGCGTCTTTATTCTTAAATTGGCCAATAAAAGGTAAACTATTTTCTTTAGCTAAATCTACAACTTCTGGACAAATTCTGACCTCTGCAGCAAAAGAGAGCATAAGTGGTATATCTGCAGCCTTGCAAGCTGCTAAGAAGTAATCAAATGTGCTTTTAATACTAGAGTAGTCGTTATCAAACGTGCCTATGTGTATATGAGGAGTACAAACCATAGCAGACACTCCAACGCGTACTGAATGTCTCGCAAGTGCTAGCGCATCATCCATGGTTCTTGCACCGTCATCTATTCCTGGCAGTATGTGGCTATGTAGATCAATCAAGGATTTGTTTCGGCGCTTTGATTTGAAGTGTAACCATATTCGTCGTAAAACCCTGCATAGTCGCCCGTAGTGCGAGATTTTCTCAGGTCTACTTGGTTTAATACCACGCCATCAATCCTATGCCCTATCTCAACAAATCTAGACAATCCGTTTTTAATTTGTTTTACATTAGTACTGTCAGCTTTAACTACATAAACTAGTGAATCACAATACTTTGAAACGACTATCGAATCACTTACTGCTTGTATTGGCGCACTGTCGACAATAATATGGTCATAATCTTCTCGCAATTTACTCATCAATTTTGCGAACCCCTCTGAGGCCAACAGTTCTTGAGGGTTCGGAGGTAAAGTTCCTGCAGACAATATATCAATGTTAGATTGTTCATCTCGCACAATACACTCATCTAAAGTATGTGTTCCCGCTACCACGTTTGCTAACCCAGGTTGAAAACCTGGTAATGAAAAAAGTTTAGCTACCGAAGGCTTTCTCAAGTCTGTGTCTAATAACAATACACGCTTTAATTGTCCTATTGCGAAAGCTAAGTTTACAGATACGGTACTCTTACCTTCCTTAGGAACACTTGAAGTAACAAGTGTAACTTTAGACGATCTGTCAATATTCAATAATTGGAGACTAGTACGTAACGTTCGAACTGACTCACTAAATAAATGGTGACTTGGATCGAAGAAGTGCCTAACCGGAAGATGCTCCTTCCGCTTGTGATTTTCCCAAGGGATTAGACCTAGCATCCGCTGACCGATTTTACGCTCTACATCATCAACAGATCTAATTCCGCTATTAAGAGCTTCAAGAACTAATGACATGAACGCACCGAAACCAAAGCTCAATACCACAGCCGCAATTAAAATCAGTCCTTTGCGGGGGGCTGACGGACTACTTGGTGCTGTCGCCTTATCAAGGATTCTCGCATTTGCAGACTCAAAACCACCAATTTGATCAGTTTCTTTTAACCTAGTGAAAAATGAATCGTATAATTGCTGATTAATATCCACATCTCGCTGGAGAGCTTTACGCTGGTTGTCTAATGTTGAAAGCTGACGTAATTCAGCCTTAGCCTTTTCTAAATCAGACGAGAGCGCTGCAACTTTTGATTGAGCTGTTCTGTACTCACTATTGATTCCAGAAACTAGATTAAGAATTTGGTCTCTTAGACTTTTCTTTATAGAGGTTAACTCTGCGTTTGCTGAGATCATTTTAGGGTGTTTAGGTCCGTATACTTCTCTCAATTCAGACACTCTACTTTGAATGACTACTTCTTCTCGCTTTACTGACTGTACAGAGGGGTGATTTAACACTTCGGGTAGATTTGAAAGCTCATCTATATCTGTACCCTTGCGATTAACTTCATCAAAAATAGCTTGATTGCGTTGTAATAGGATTTGTGCATCTAAGAGTTGCTCGCTTAACTCTTGTACCTGATCGGAAACTAACGTAACAACACCGTCTATATCGACAACCTGATTGTCTTCATAGAATTTTGTGAGATTTACTTCTGCCTCATCTAACTTTTCTCTAAGTCCTTGCAGACTCTCATTTAACCAAAATGTCGCCTTTTCAGTCATTTCAAGTTTAGCTTGAAGATAACTTTCAATATATATGTCTGCGATAGTATTAGCTAATAGCGCACTTAGTTCTGGGTTAGGAGAGTCTACAAAAACTTCGACCACCTGTGTATTACGAACCGGCTTTACAGACGTACGTTCCATTAAAAGTCTAGTTGCGTATGCTTTTTTACCTTGCAGTATCTCTTCATCACTTAATTGAACATCTTCTTCTTGTGGCAAGAATGGAAGAGCTGACTTGATTGTAGACTTTACATTTTCAATTGACCGCTTAAATATACTCTTATTAGCCTTGGCAACATCAGAATCGAAATAATAGTTTTCATGGAGCGAAAGTTTCTCAACTACTCGTTCAGCAATTCGTCTAGATCGAAGAATTTCATATTGAGTTTCAAAATATTCTTTTCTACTAGAATCTAACCCATAAACCTCTTCTATAGAAAGAATATTCGCTTGCTCAGCTTCAATTAGTAGCGATACATTTGCTGTATACGTTGGTGATGTTGAAAATACAAGTAAAGCAGTCAATAGAGTTAAGAAGAATGTGAGCCCTAAAATTCTCCAAATGTACCTTAATATAGTTTGAACGTAATGACTGAAGTCAATTGTGTCGTTGTCGAAGAGCTTTTCTTCTACATGTTTATCTGCATTATTAATCATGAATTTAATACTTAGGCGTCAAAAGGTTAGAAAAAGCGAGAAGGGATAGTAATAATATCTCCGGGCAGCACTGTATCGCCAGTATTTAACTCCAGCTCTTCTTCCCTACCATTCACTATCCTTCTAATATCTACTTGTGATTTATCCGCTCGCTCAGTGTATCCGCCAGCTAATGCTACTGCGCGATCAAACGATAGCCCTGGCTGATAGGGGTATCCTCCTGGCTTTTTCACCTCACCGTCTATAAAAAATGGACGGTATTCAACAACTGTAACGGAAACAGAAGGGTTGACCAAAAAATCACCGCGCAACCCCTCATCTATTAATTCTTCTACTTGACTTACGCTTCGCCCTATTAGCTTTATATCACCAAGAAACGGGTACCTTATAGTGCCAACATTAGATAGACGTGTTTCAACTGTAAGATCTTCCTGACCAAACACTGTTATAAGTATAAGATCACCAGCACCTAAACTATATTGACTCTCTATTAAGCTTGAAGTGGTGTTGGCGCTAGCTATTGAATGGAACAATAAAAAAAATAATGCGGCAAACCAAGGCCTTGGATACTTCATTTTTATTCTCGTTATTTCTTAGATATCAAAGTGTGACAAATGCTTTAAAACTAAATCGATTTCTATTGAAATCAATGGTTTCACGATTACTATCGCGCTCGTCATACGCATAAGAAAATTCAAAACTCAACCAACGACGATACATATAAAATGCTGAAACTTTGAATCTCATATTGTCATCAGTTCGAATGGCTAAATCATCAATTACTTGCCCTTCATAGCTATCTTCAGAAAGCGTCAAAGAAGTACTAGTCCGGAAACGTTCAACCCACTCATGCCTCCAAGCAATACTGTACAGTTCAGAACGAATGAAGTTACCCTCACCATTTGTTTCATTAGTATTGGAATTAGTATTGACATCGAACTGGGAATATTGTGTTGGCTCCCACGTTACACCGAGAGACCAATCAAAACCGCTAAAGTCTTCCCGCTGTGACGAATTAAAATCCTTACGCTGGTAACCAATTTTAGCAAACCCTGATGTTTTTGAAGTGGCTTCCCATTCAACACCTGCTAATATTGAGTCTTCAGTACTATCTAGAGGGTTAGTTTCATCCAAGGAAAAGTCGTAATCTACGAATGTTCTTTCATAATCAATCGCAAAATCAGTTAGGGGCCCAACTCTGTATAAAAAGCTACTTCCTAATCGAGACGATTTTCTATCCCGAACTAAATAGTCTTCGGTATTTATATCGTAATCTTTATCCAGTACAGAGAGTTCAACTTCCAAACGACCATCCGAATTAAAAGCACCGTATGAATAAGATGCAGCAGCTTGTACTTCATCATACTGATCAACTTCATCTAATGATGAACCTTGCCCAATCGAAAAGTTTGAACCTCTAGCATCATGACCGTTGGTGTATCGTGCGTTAGCAGAAAATCGATGACGGGCGCTTAATTCAGAGTCTACACCTATCCTCGCATAGTGATCGGTGTAGTTATCTTCAGAACTTGAAAAATAGGTTTGGTCGACTAACTTGTATGCAATAATAAAATCACTTGCACCATAAGTGGTCGAAAAGTCAAATTGTGGTGCAATAATTCTAGACCAAGACTTAATTGAGCCCTCATCATCTTGAATGACATTATCATCAAACTGGAGGCCTGTATCCAAGGTAGGTGTAAGGTCAAATCTTCCTACAGGAATATTTGCTGGGTCTCCAAACTGTTGTGCGAAAACAATAGATGAACAAACAAATGAAGTGGTTGCGATTATATACTTGTATCGTCTACGCATGATATTCCTTTCCATAATGCAGAAGCCAAATTCTAATAACGAACTGAAAGTCAATAAATTAAATTATGAGCCACACATTGTTACGATTCTATTACACCCAAAAGGTGAAGCAAAAAACAAGCCACCGTAACATCAAAATCCGTGAATACGGCATAAATAAACCACATTTTCATTAACTATTAATATCTGACGATTGTTACGTCTAGCAGTGGAGATAGTAATGAATGCTAATTACGGTGTAAAGGTATTCCTTACACTATACGTCAAAATATATAGACTACTTGTTAAGAGATGCATCTACTTTCAAGCCTTTACACAATAGACTTAAGATAATGCGAATTATCTTAATAAAATCTCAGCGTAATGACGCTTCAATGCCCTTTGCATTTCAAATATGTTCAGAAGCGATTGTATAAGCTTAAAGTTAGCCTGCCAATACGCTTATACATGGTTCCACCGCGCATGATTGACCAAAACTTTCACTACCAGTTTTTATGACGGTTGCTAATAAATTCGCTCAGTTATTTGTTGAATAAGTTTTTTGAATTAAATATTTCTGGCGATACCGCACAATTGACAACAACAAAAAAGACTTTACGTTACTATTGGAATTACTTTTGCTTGCAGACTTATAAGACAAGAGCGACTTTTATAAAAAAGCAAATGTGCTTTTTAACCAAGTCGTGCATAATCTTCACCTTCTTTGTTTATATTTTATCAATGGTAACAACTGATACATTATCATGGAGCATCTCAAATTGAACCAGGGACATGATTTACAACGTAGTAAGAACGGAGCCATTATTGTAAAAAGCCAAAATGGGTTTTCTACGCTATATCGCCTTGTTGATATTTCTATTATCACGTTCTTGTTTTTAGTGGTTACAGGCTTTTCTCACACGTCGGTTA
>Ga0208182_1000539_pt1 | contig 24094 bp, 28 predicted proteins | sample MalvireepMed_906_FD_184248 | JGI IMG/M metagenome (GOLD analysis project Ga0208182, IMG submission 184248) | Marine viral communities from the Global Malaspina Expedition - Malaspina viral metaG DeepMed_906 (SPAdes) (version 2) | ecosystem: Environmental > Aquatic > Marine > Oceanic | place...
GCCCTGAAGTATGCGTTTACTTCCGTTACCCTAGCATTAACATTAAACATCTCTCTTGTAAACTCTTCCTTATCCTGGGCATATTTATCAAAGATTATTTGAATGTCTTTGTTTAAAAGTATCACTTGTTGGTTATTTGCCTCAATAGTATCTGTTAAATTAATAATATATTTAACAGATCCGAAAGTTGCAGCCAGGATAGATACCACGATGGGTACGATTACAATGAGCTTACTCTTACTCAGATCCATTTTTCTTTAGCTCCATTTGTTTTTTGTGTTCTTGCTTCATGATCTCATTAAAAAGATCATCGTCGGTTCGTTTTCTTTTCTCTTCTTTTTTTAGGAATTTCATATCTCTACATCTTTTAGCTACTAACTCTAGTTGAGGACCCATCTCTACATTTCTATATTTTCTACAAATTTTAAGGAGTTCTATTTGTTGCTCTAGATCATAACGATCTGATTGTTGTTTGCGGAATTTTTTATTACAGGTATGACCAAATTTAAAACGAAGTCTAACTCCTAGATCCCACCCTTCTCGTCTGTATTCATTAGAGGTATTGTCTAGATAATCATAATCATCTGTACTGTATTGTGCGTAAGGTTCGATGTGGCCGGCTTCGCAATTACGCCAGTTGCCACCTAGATATTCGTTTTTAGCTAAAACTTGACTGCAGGTTGCTAACCACAACAGCGTGATTATAAGAGAGGATACTAAATATTTCATCCATCTAGTCTCCTTGTTCCTTTTTTCTCTTGCGCTTCTTCTTGCCCTTAAGATTTTTAAAGTTCTGTATCTCATCTTCTATTATCTCCACTTTAGTTTTAATTAAAACCATATCTTGTGAAAGAGAGAATGTACGTTGTAATGTCCATCCTCCGAGCGCTAATAAAATAGCGAGAAGTGCCGTGATTAGTTTTTCGTTCATATCACTAGTTGCACCAATTGTAAGACCACAGCCCCCACCGTAGCCAAAAGAACCCAGTAGATCTTATCTACCTTGCCACCCAATTTCTCAATACTTGCATGCATATGTGCTAAATCATTTGTCTTTAGGTTATACATATCTCTTTTGAGACCAGTGATGTGGCCTTTTAAACTAATAATAGATTCTCTTGTCGTCTTGGGTGTCATTAAGCTAATCCCTTTGATTTTAATCTCATGGCCTTCTCTTCATTAGAGAGCCACGCTGTTTCCGTAGCTGTTAGTCCTGTAGAACCTACAGTATTTTGGGCTGGCTGGGAAGCAATTACTTCGGACGAAACATTAGGGGTTCCGATAGGCTTGTTAGATTGATCTAATTTTTCTAAATCTTCCATAAGTTTTTTCATATCCCAGTCCATTTGTTCTTGGAGTTCATCACTTTCTCTTTTAATATCTTTTGGAAGTTGTTTAAGTTCAAGTGTTCCCTTCTCTGTTTCTTTTTTTAGTTCATTCATCTCTCTCAAGATATCACTAGACTTAAAGTTATAGTTTCTCATAACTTCATTTAAGTTCAATGGGATACGATCCCATTTTTCCTCAATCTGTTTCATGAACGTAACATCAAAGACTTCTTCAGGCGTATAGTGGGTTCCTAGTTCCTTGTTTAAATCTTTAATTAAACTTGCAAAGATTTTATCCTTGGACATGTCGATCTCTTTCATGTCAGTTGGTATGTAAAGGCCGAGCATCAAGGACTCAATTTCTTTTTTAGAAAAAGCTCCTCGTCCCTTGAGACTATCTTCAATTTGTTGTTCGGTGTAATCCATCTTCCTTAAATTTTCAATATCCTTAAAGGTTAAAGACCAATAACGATATCGATTTTGTTGAAGATGATTATAACGTTCTGGCATAAACACAGGTTCATGACCTTCTTTGATTAAAGCAATATCTCCTCTTAATTTTTCTCTATTTCTTAAAGCATCACTGTAATAAAGTTTTCGCGTGCTGTTTAAAGTTCTTAAATATTGATTTTGTTTCCAGTCAAAATCATGGAGCGGTTTGATATTAACCACCCGTACTCCTGCCACTGTTGCTGCGACTTCTTCTTCGGGATTCATTCGCGCTCCATAACTAGTGACTTGACCCTGCATCGCCCGAACAATCTTCTCTGCACTCTTAAGGGTAGTGGGTAAAACTTTTTTATAAACATGAGCCATGACTTTTTCAAATGATTGATCATCAATCGTCCAGTTCGCTAAAGTGCCTCCCGTTTTATTATGGGAAACCCATTGAGCAAATTCTCCTTGACCTACTTTTTTAGGAAGGATTTCAGTCAATGTTTCCCACCAAATCGCTTTACCAGTAAATGGTTTCAGGGCATGCATAATGGCTTTTCCGAAAGATTCGGCATACAGTCCAATACTATTTTGATCAGTGTGTTTACCTTTAGCTAAATTATCCATGACTATAGCAAACGGCATTTGGACATCCGAGTAAGGATGTTGGGCATCAAAATCAATGCCTTTATAATTCCCTTTTTCATCTTTTCCTGTGATTGGAATAATATTGTGAGCTCTCATAAACTCTGGAGCAAAAGATAATTTCCATGCGTCGAGTTCTGATCTTTTTATACCTGTTAAATCAAGCGCCAGGTTAAGTGCCACTGGACCTAGGGTTCCAACAGTTGCTGTGTATCCTATCAATCTTCTTGCGCCCATTTGTCTGATGTAGGGATTAGACGACTGAACTTCGGCGAGTCCTCGTCGTACCATATGCCAAGAGTTTCTCCACATTTCGGAAGTAAATCCTACGAAGTTTCCAACGAAAGGAAATCCTCTGATGTTTTGAACAACACGGGGTACCATCGAGTAGTTAGGATAAACATCTCTGACGATAAGTCCTGCTACTTCTTTATGTGCATCCTCTAATGTTTTTAAATTTCTTCCTCCCGTACCTGCGGTTGAAGAGCCAGCTTTATAAGGATTCCATGCATAGCCTTCAACTTCCCTGAAATATTTTTTAACATCGTCTAAGTTTTTAAATGCGGGTCTCAGTTGAGACTTGGTAAATTGATAACCAAAAAGTTTCCAGACGTTATCCCCTAATTGATAAGCCTCCATCGACTTTTGAACGACTCGACCAATGAGTCCTTTATTAGTGAAAAGATATTCAAAGATCTGATCACTGGTTCTTCCCTCTGAACTTAAATATTTTTCCAACTTATTAGACGTTGGCATATCTATTCGTTTGCCTAATCCTTCTGAAATTTCTCCCACGCCTTTTTTCAAAGCTCCTTGAACTGACGCTCCTCCCATCATTTCCGGGATCATTTTTTCTAGTTCAGTTACAATTGTAGAAGAGTCTAATGCTCCAGCTTCTAAAGCTTCATCGAGTAGATCTCTTAAGGCTTTAGGATTCTTAGTCTTTCCAATTAATTCTTTGAATAACATATCAAAGTTATCCGCGACCGATGCGCCAACTCCTACATGACCATTCGCTAAAGCAAAAAGAGAAGCGGTCGTAATGTTTCTCATTTGAGTCATTAACGATAAAACGGTTTTGTTCATTTGAACACCCGCTTTCATCATAAGCGCCGTCTTCATGAAAGGAAGTTTAAGAAGTGCATCCATTAAAATATTATTATCACTGATAGCTTTAGCCATTTCAGGAAGGGCTACCATCGATGAACCATCTGCATTCTTAAAAATACTTTCTAAATCTATATTGTAAGGCTTACGAATAATAACTTCATGAACTGAACGGGGATTCATAATATTATTCTTAGCTGCCCACTTGGCATATTCGTCTGTATTTTTCCATAACCATTTACCCATACCCATTCTAGCAAGATCTCTATAAGCATTAAACGAATGCAAAGTATGGGCTTGTTCAGCCAAGGTTTCGAGGATAATATTTTTAGGATTTTCTACCCGACCTAAAAGACGAGCAATTTCATCAGGCACAATAGTTTTGGCTTTGAAGATATTTGCCGGCACATTAATGTCGACCATAGCATCAGCAATCGTTTTTATTCTGGTTGCCGGTGTGCTACCTTCATTTCTGCCAATCGCTAGAATTTCATCTACTTTTAAACGGGCTTTAACTAAAAGTTCTTTATATTCAATAGACTTTTTATTTAATTTTTTCCACCCCGGTCTTATGAGATTCATAAAATATTCTGTGCCCTCATTCATTACTTGTTTGGATGGAGTGAATTTAGAATTTCTAAAAATTTGATAGCTGGTATGGAGATAGCTTCTCATGTTCTTCACTAATGTCTCTTTAAGTTTTTTATCTTTTAAGATCGGTTGGAGAGCTTCGGTTTGGTCATCAACCATTTTTCTTAGTATCCGTGCATTCGTTCTTAAAACTTTAGGAAGAGCTTCAACTTTAATTTCTCCTCTCATAAATTTTATAACATCATCCCAATAGCGGAGCGCTCGTTGTGAAGTAACAGTTTGCATAGCAATGTCCTTGAAACCTACTTCTGCAAGCTTGTACATTTGTCTATCCATATCTTTCATGAAACCATCTGCTAGTTTTTTAACTCTTCTGACTTGAGTTTCAATATTTCTTAAAGCGGTTCCTGATTGTCTTCCGAATTTAAAATTAGATTGCATACGTGAGTAGGCTGCTTCAATTCCTCTTCCAATTCCTCTCCAAGTATTTAGATTAAACTGAGAAAACTTCCAGTGAGCATAATCAGGAATTCCTATTTTAGTTTTTATTTTCTGGGCTAAGGCTCCTGTTTTTCTGAACACTTGGGGAATACCAATGTTGTAATTCATTTTTTGTAGAGGATGCTTTTTAGGTAGCATGACATAATCTTTAGCTAGCCATCTTTTAAAAGCATACTTGGATTCTGCATTTCCATAAGTCTTCCAAGGATTGTAAATAGAAATAGGATTCTTAGTTTCCCAAGTTAAAAGTTTGATCGGTGCAGTGATGGCAGGATCTACCACTCCTCTTAATCCATGCCCTATTGTCTTAGCGGATAGCTTAAGAGAGGGTCCGACCAGAGTCATGCCTCCAAAAATAGAAGCCCCTTCTGCAGCAAATTTTAATTTGTTTCTTAGGATCGCAGCCGATCGTTCCTTGCCGGTCAGTCCTTCCAGACTTTCTCGTTTAGAATTAGCCAGGGCTCTTCGAATTGGACTATGCCATTTACCTTGAGCTTCTTTGTCTCCAAAGATATCCCCCAAAGTAATGTTCGCCTGACTTGAAACCGTTGCATCTCCGAGAGCTGCGGGAAGAACCCAGTAGCCTCCGAAGCTGGCAAGGTCCAAAGGAGTTTTACCGAGTAAAGAAACCGAGGATGCTTTCTTAGCGGCTTCCGTTCCTAGTTTGGTCTTCGCTACTTTCTTAATTAATTTTTTAGCAACTTGTCGAGCGACTCCAAAGCCTAATCCATATTGAACCAGGACTGAAGTCATCTTGGCAATGGATCCTCTGGAATCTCCATAGACATCCATTAAATCAATAGCGGGTAAAGCTTTTTCTACTTTCCCAATCATGTCATCGCTAAGTCCACTAACATCAGAGAGAGCAGCGGCCAGTTCCGCGGTTCCCGCTAACGCATTATAGGTTCCAACAGAAACACCCGTTGCCAGTTGAACGATAGGAATACTTCGAAATTTTCTAAAAGCTTTTTTGCCTTCTTTAGTTTCAGGACGATAGATCATATCCCAACGTTGTTTGCCGTAGAAGGTCAGATCTTGCCATCTCTCCCAATCTTTTTTATCAGCGTGAAGGCTTATGTTCTTTCGACTTTTTAAAAATTCATTGGCTTCGATAAGCTCTTCTTGACTAGAAGCAGTGCTGAGTTTATCAACATACATCTCAACAATTTTAGGACTGTTTTTAAAAAGATGACGATAACGTTCAACATCTTTTTGAGCCTCATCACTAAGGCTAAAAATTTTACTTTCAGTATCCGGACTTAATTCAATCGGAAGATCGTGTAAAAGCCTTGCCTCTGTCTCCCAGGCTTTTTCGTCTCTACTAAATTTAAGAGGCTTAAGGCCTGCCTCTATTCTACCTTTATTTTCCCAGTCTTGATATTTGTCTCTATAATTTTTAAGAGTATCTAGAAGTCCCATAGGCCCTCCTAGGCTTGTTCAGTAGGAAGAATGAGTTCTACTCCGTACTTTTGATTGAATAACATGACATCTTCTTGACTTTCAATGCCTGCAAAATCTTTAAAGGCTTCTGGATTATAAGCAATCAGTCTTACGACATCATCGGTAATTTCCTGAGGGAGTCTGGCTCTTAATAATTTGTAAGGATCTTGACCGGGTATAGAAGAAGTATCACTTTTAGGAAGCACTTCTTCCACTTGTTCTGTTGCTTGAACCGTTTCGCCTGGCGTTTGTACTGTGTCGGTCACTTGTTCTTCCATAACATTGGGTCCGACGCCGAGTTGATAACCTATTCGGCCTCCATGCGCTTTGGCTTGAACACTCATTAAATAATCCACCGTTCTTTTTAAAGCTTCAGCTACTTGTTTTTTTAATTTTTCCTTCATCTCGCCTTCAGGTAACATAATGGAACCTCTATAAATTTTAGCAAACTTCTCATCTGTTAACATGAGTTCGAGTGCTGTCGCTCGTGCTTCTCCGAGAGTGGTTGTTTTTCCCTGAGTAGCAATGATGATTTGATTTTCATAGTCACTATACTCTGGAGACGTTCGATAATCTCCTTGTGGATTTTTCGATTCCCATTGTTTTCTTTTAAGGATGGCTTGATTTAAAATATTAGCTCGAGTTCGAGTAGCACTTTCTGGAATGCCTGCTCTAGCCACATCTTCTGCCATGGTTTTTTCCAATGGAAGTTTGTCGAGTTCAAATTTACGTTCTGACACCGTAGCTTCTAGCGGCTCGATCCCTGATTTTCTTGCTGCGTTCGTGTAGTAAAGGGCTTCTCCCATGGTTCTAGCTTTAGGATGCAAGAAGCCACTGGTAATAGCATCTAATGCATTACTTCTTCGTTGTTCAGGAGTCACTCGAATCGTTTCACTTAATTTTTCTACTTCTTCTCCGAATTCATATCGTTGTCTAGGTGTATCTAAGCCGGACGTAATCCCCGTACCCTGAGCGTCCATGACATCTCCACCGCGTTTGAACATCGGTCTATTTAAAACTCTATTATACATTACGTTCTTGCCCCCAATAAATCTTGTAGCGTTTGACCCGCCCCGGTGAAAGCTCCAATCCCTGCCAGTCTTGGATCCGTTGGGAAAGAAGGTGTCGGTGCGCCTGGAACTTTTCCAGCCACCGTTCCAAAAATGTTAGCGGCTTGTCCAATTCGTGCCATCGGTAGGTTCAACGCTTGTTGTCCTGCCAATGCTTGAGCATTAAGCAAAGCTTGAGCATATTGATTTTCCTGTGCCCCCATCGCTCCAAACTGTTGACCGAGTCCGGATTGAAGTTGAGGAACCATACTTGCCATACCAGAAATATTTTCTAGTGCTTGTTGTTGACCGGCTATTCCTTGACCAAAGCCTTGGTTTCGCATCTGATAATCTAAGAGCGCTCGATTAATATCCGATCCCGATTGATATTCAGCCTGGGCTATGCCATGCCGAGCTCCTCCAAAAGCTCCTGCATCTGAGGCTGTTTTTCCCAAGCCCAATTTTCCAACGGCGGCTTGTTTATCGAATTCTGCCAGGGTCTTGTCAATGACATCTTGTTGATACGGTGACATATAGGCTTGGTAGCCTGTAGGCTCAAGTAAACCTTTATCTTTAATACTTTGTAAATACGGTTGGAAGGAAGCAATCCCGGTTCCCCCCGTAAATCCTGAAATTTGTCCTGTGGCATCTCGTTGAATGGATCCGAGTCCACCCATGTCAGCCGTGACTTGTTGTTGAGCTTGACTAAAGGCGCCAGGTCCTGCGACACCCGGAGTAATTGCTCCGATATCAATCGGCTTTCCTAATTGCTGAGTTGCTAAACTTGCAAGTCCCTGACCATAGGGATTCAACCAGCCTTGATCAGCTGCTGGAGGATTTGCATAAAAATTTAAAGCATCGCTTGTTGCCATTATCTTTTTCCTTGTGATTGTTGCGAGATCTGTCCGCCCGCTTCTAAATTTTTCATGACGTTGTACATTCGTTGTGCACCTTGATCGATGTCCCCGCCACCAGCAGCTCTAACTGCATCTGCGGTAAAGACGAATTCATTTTTACTGAGTCTTGCCGGAACGTCGTCAGCTTTTTCTTTTCGACCGATAGGAACAAAGCCCCCATCTTGTCTGTAATCTTTTTCCATGCCACCCATATCAAGTAAAGGCATAATGCCTCCCTTTTCGGCTCCTATTCTTCCGCCTTGAGCGACTTCTTGAGTCGTGGCTAAATCTTTTCTTCTCTCGTATTCTTCTTTCCTTCTAAGATATTCTTCTAACTTTTTATGTAAATTTTTTCTTTTTAAATCTTCTAAGAAGCCTTCCGGAATTTCTGGAGTTCCATTTGCATACCCAATCCTTCCGCCTTGAGCTTGTGCATTAAGGGTTCTTATATAACGTATAACTGTATCTTCATCGACTCCACTTATGGTACTAATAAGAGAGGTGTCCATTCCTTTGTTATTCATATCGGAAATGACGGCCATCTGTTCCTCGTTCACATTAATAGCTCCTAGAGCGTCTGAAGGAAATTGTTGTGGTACTCCTTCTGAAAAAGTTTTCTCTACTACTTCTCCCGCATCTTGATAACCCATTCGTGGATTCAGTGCGCCGATCCCTTGGAAAGGTGTGTCGATCCCTCCCATATTGTATCCAATCCTTCCTCCTTTTTTAAATTTATCTAAAAAAGGCACTGCGCCCATACCACTCATCAAAGCATAAACCATCCATTCTGGCATCCTTTCCTCTATATCCGATAAAGTAGTCTTCCAGTTTTTTTTCTTTGATCCTTTATTAAATCCAATCCTTCCGCCTTCAGCGACTGCTGTGGTTGTCATACTTGGAAGCGTGACATCGGTAAACGAGGCGATGTCTGTTTCGGTTGGCATGTTTGTTATTTCAAGGGGAGCTGCTCCAATGTTCGAAGCAAATTCAGCTTCACCCGCTGCAATGTCTGCAAGCGCTCTGTCATATTTGTCTTTTTCAAATTTATTTAAATCTTTTCTTCCTTTATAGGCTTCTACGGTTAACCATGCTTGGCCTAAATCTCCGACAATATTTTTCGGATCTGAGTAACGTTCTTTAATTCCTGTCCATGCTCCTGTCGCTAAGTCTTTTAGAAAATTTCCACTTCCTCCACTTCCTCCACTTCCTCCACTGCTAGCTCCCGTCTGACCTCTCATTATTGCATCAGGATAAACTGATGAGGGAAAATAAGGCGGGGTCTGGTTAATACCAATATCTCCTTCTGTTAAAAGACCTGTTAGATTAGGATTCCTCTGCCCTGGTGAACCATAGTTTGGAAAATAAGGGGGAGTAGCTGCTTCAGCCGGACTTCCAAAAAAGTCTAAAACTTTAGGAGCATATTCTAAAGCTTTCTTGCCATAGTCTACGATGGTATCCCAAAGTCCATAAGAAGGAACACCGGCAAGCGTCATGATGCCAGATCCTCCACGAGCTTTTAACACTCTAGCTTCTTCTGGATTGATATAGGCTAACGATTCGCCGTCGGGTGCGTGTTTATTAAGCAGTTTAGCTGCTTGTTTGAGTGATTTAATCCCGTTTGATTTTGTCATAATTTCCTATTTTGCAATGTATATTAAACGAGCAGGGATTGCACCTGAGAATATATTTATTAATACTTTGTTTTCGCCAACAAATCAAGCTTTGGTATCTTGACTAAAACATCTCTTTGGATGTCTTCGACCGGTATCTGCAGGGTTTTCCATTCCTCTTCCGTCTTATAAATAGCCCCTGTTTTCTTATTTTTAATGGTCGTGATAGCCTTAGCCGTGATTACCGGAACGTCTTTACCATTAACAGCCATTACGTTCGATCCTGTTCTAGGATACTAGCAACACCAGTCACTTGAGTCCCGACACTGGCGGTCAGTTTTAAAACATCACTCTCTTCCAACACCAAAAGATTGTCGGTAAGTAAACTAAATTGTTGAACCGTACTACTCGTGGCATAACCAATATCATAAGTGGTTGAAGCACTGGCATCGGTAAAAGACATGGTGATGGTAACGGCACTCGCCGTATCATTAAAACCTTGTATGGCTTTAACAATCGCTACCGTTTCTGCAGGGACGGTATAGATTGTGGTTGCGTCCGTTGTGCTTAAATCAAATGCTTTATTAATATATTTATTAGCCATGATTAATTCATAAATAAACTAAAGATTTCGTACTCATCTGTTAGTTGTTGTTGATAAGTGGTGTTAAGTTTTTGTACAATCGAGCCGACGTTATCTGCAACGCCTTGAACGTTGATCGCATCAAACTCGGGTCCAATAACCGTTGCTATTACTTCTGAAATTTTTGCCATTATCTTCTGCCTCCTGGATGAATGTCTAATCTAAACGTTCCCATTCTCCAACTTTGACCCGTACTGATATTACCTACTTTAATCGCAATCTGTCGTGCACGGGCTCGAGTAAAAAGTTGAGTGCTCGTGGTTGTTGCGGTATGATTGGTTGCCACCGCCGTACTACTTGGAAAAGCTTTTGTACTTAAAGTAATTCTAGAGTCTCCTGTTTGAGCACCATAGTCGGGAATAATTCTAGATATTCTCATCATAAATTCTCCTTCACCCTGTTCTCCTTCCGGTCCTCCAATATCATAATCTCCTGATTCCACATAGCCTGCAATGGCATTCGTTGTTCCTGTGGTAAAGACTTCATCGGTTCCTTTTTCTTGTTCCCAATAATAACTCCCTCCCGCAGAAATACCGACTACGGTTGGATTATCCGGAGCTAAACTGTTTTTATATTCGGTTGCAAACGGTTTATTATAAACCCCTTCAATCGTCCAAGTGGAACGAGCTAAGGATGATGTATACCAGATAGGACTATCCGGAGTGGATTCCATATAGTTATAAGTCACCGATCGGTCTACATAGTCTGAACCACTACTTGGATAGAACCAAGTAATTTCTCCAAAGAGAGCATTAACGGCAACATGGATTTGTTGATTCGCATTGGCATTAATATCTTCAAAGACATAATCTTCTACCAGACACGGCATCGTTTGAACTCGACCTCCATTAAAGTTAAAGAAACCTGTCGGTCCCATCCAATAAGCAATACCATCTACTTCAGCTGCAGAGTGTTGACTCGACATCCCACAGTTGGTTCCCACTTGAGTGAAACCAAAAGTAAAAGGCTGCCCAATAAATTTCATCGTGTACATCGCAGTATCCGACCACAGATAAACAGCGGTCTTTCCTACAATAGCTCCTATTAATTTAGAGCCATCGGTTAATCGTTGACTACCTGCCGTATTGGTTGCAGTTGGTGTCCATACCGTTTGAGATTCTTGATTCGACCAACGGACAAACATATCATCTTGAGTATTTGCAGTCTGAAGCGTGGTTTCGGTTCCAATACAAATTAAATGTCGATCGGGTACCGAGACAACCATGTCTCTTGATGCGGTTGGAACTTCAGTTCCGGTTATAACTACCGCGCGTACGGTTAAATTAGGAACCGAAGGTTCCCATTTAAATATTTTTTTATTATGAACTAAGGCTAATAGATCTTCACCATAGTTTAAAAGTCTCCATTGACCGGGTTCAATAACAATGTTTGAATTGGTACTGGCACTTCCCCATCCTACAAAGTCTGTGGCATCATAAGTTAAAGTTGAATTGGCATGCTCAACATCACTCGTCCCATGGGCTCCTCGACTAAATCCAGAAAGCGTATTGGTTCCGGTGTTGTTGGTTGTGTAAGTAATTAATTCACTTTCGATTAAAATCGTTCCACCGCCGGCAGCAGTGGTAGGAAAAGCAGAGGTACTGGTAAATATACAAGAGGTTGCCCCAGCCGCTAAGACCCCGGCATTATTGATAGTCGTTGTCGTAAGGGGAGTAGTATATCCTCCAAAAGTATTAGTACCAAAACCATAACCATATCCTTGACTGATCGGTCCAATCACATAATAAAAATCGATGGTAGTAGATCCTCCACTTCCTGCTCCCGTGGCTGCACTTGCCATTTCAATTTCCATCTTGGTAGCACTCGGAACATCTTTGACTTCAAATAAAGTATCTTCAAAATCAGCATCCGTAAATCCTGTTCCTAAAGCCGTAACACCGGAAACACTATCTAATAAAATAATATCTCCTGTGTCTGCTCCATGCGCTGTTGATGTAGTTAGAGTAACCGTTGCATCGGTATTGACCATGGTAAAAGTGGCACCCGTTTGCTGACGGGTAGTATCTAAAGGAGTGATATCATAGACCGCTCCTTCATAATAAATGTATAAACATTTATTGGTTCCAATAGCCGCGTATTTATTACCTGCTAAATCGACCCAGGTATGTTGATCACGTCCAGCTCCGATTAAATTATCTGCAACGAGTTGAGACCATCCTCCTATTTTTTCAGGAAAGCCATAACGAAAACGAGCATAATCTGCATTAACCCATTTACCTTCGGCTCCTGTATCTGAGGATTGTTTATCTAATCCAGGTTTTAATCTGATTTTATGTAGCATAGAAAATCCGTTTCTATTACAAATATACTAGATTTTAAATAGGAATCAACTCCTTACACCTAGCATGGGGCGTTTATCAAAGAGATTCGTCTTGGCAAATGGACCGTTGGCATGGTTATAATGTAGAAAGACTTGAGAACACACGGTTCCTTCAAAAGGTTCACGCCAGTGCTCGAGTTCACAACCTGAATAAATCAGCATATCTCCTACTTTTAAATCCACGCGGATTCCTTTCGGAGCTCCAGGTTTAATGGTTTGTTTATCTTCATCAATAACAAAGTTACCCCCTGTTGGGTCTAGAAAGATAGGCCATTCATCCCCTCCTAGATGGAGGGTTGTAGAAATTTCACAGCTCGGTCGATCCTTGTGCCGTCTGAGAATATTTCCTTTTTCATAGAGTCGGGTGTACGAATACGTTGGAACCAAATCCATTCCTGTTTTAGTTTTCATAATAGGAATCATGTACATGAGTAAAGTTTCCATAATCCAATCGCCATATTTAGAATAGACCCCGGGTACTTGTCTATCTGCACGAGTCCCAGCAAAGGGATTGTAAGCATTAACTTTATTATTTTTCACCATCCAATCCACAGCATCTCGCTGCAGCATCATATAATTAAAGATAAAATTTGCTAGCTCTTTGGAAAGCGCTCCACGTATGACTTGATATTTTTTTGTTTTAAACATAGTGTTGTTTTACCGTTGGAAAATAAGCCGGTGTGACTTGATCAATATCCCCATTCTCATCTCGTCTGACATGAAGTTTTTTAGGTAAATAAAATAAGGCCTTTACCTCTTCATCTGTAGTTAGAATCTTTCCTTCTAGAGGAAACTGATCCGCTTTAAAATTTGTAATAACAGCTGGAACAATTGGGATATTTAATTCTTTGGCTACTACCATACGATTGTTGCCCACAATAACTTTTATTTTATCTTTCCAATTCTTACTATGATACCAACAATAAACAGGATCTCTAAATCCATGTTTGGACATCGAGGCTGTTAAAGCATCCCGAAAAGATTGCTCTTGGCCATTCATAAATTCAGCACGTTCTAAATAAGTAATCTTTTCTCGGGGTAATTTTGCATAAATAGTTTGGATCATTTATCCACCTGAATAAAATTAAAAGAAACCGACACGCGCCAGCTTTTTTCTCCTTTTTCTTTGGATTCATTTATTTCTACACCATGAGGGAGCCATGCGGGAAACATAATCATTTGTCCTGCGATTGCTGGATAGATCACCACGCGCCATAAGGCCCTGGGTATTCCTTTAACTCTTCGAGGAAGTATAATATTAGGTCCAGGTCTTGGATCTTCTACAAATAAATTTCCTGAATTTTTAGGGACTTTTACATAATAAACACCCGACCATTGAGAATTAGGATGAATGTGTTGTTTGTTATAAGCACCTGGATAATTAATGTTCGCCCACATATTACCGAGTCCTGGTTTAGGTTCCATACCATAATCTTTAAAAATTTCATCTTGCATACTAAAGAGTTCATCAGTCAAGGGTTTATACTCGTCTTTAAAATTCATATCGGTGGGACTGTGCCAACCTCCTCCCGCATTTGTTTTGGTTTCACCCTTATCTTTTTTACTCCAGGCTTTAATCAGGGGGAATAAATATTTATTTAATTTTTGAGGATCCTTCACCATCTTCATATAGACAGGAGTCGGAAATAAAATTTCTCGGTTCATTTAAACGGAGGGCCTCCGAACCACATTACTAAAGAGCGTCGGACACCTTTCTTAACTTTAGCCACCCGGTGACGAATCATACTACAAAAGAAAATGGCTTGTCCCTGTAAGAGCTGAGGAGGTTTATTACCGTGAGTCATAAATTCTAGATCCCCTCCTTCAAATTCATTCGCAGGAGAAAGTAAAATTGTCATTGATATTTTTCTAACGGGAGGTTCATACTGACCGCTGACATCAGCATCCATATGCCAATCATAAAACCCTCCTTTAGGATATTCGGTAAATTGAGCTGGCTCGGTAAGTTGCATGCCCTCATAACCAAAATGATTTCCGTTGGCTTGAAGCATACTGCGTTCAATCATTTTATACATATCGGGTAGTGCTGTAAAAGGAATCCAACTGATGGTCGTGATTCGTTTTTTGGTATCATAAGCACCTTCTTTTTTAGAAGTTCCTACTTTAGCGTTTTCTGCTTTTTGCTGATGACCCATATCAATAATGTCCTGACACTGTTGAGGAGTGAACAAAGGACCAATAGTATTGGCCAGTAAAGATTTCCATTTAGGTTCTGTTATCATTGAGCCGTCCTTGATTTAACAGGGTGATATGCGACATCAACATTACAAACCAGTGTTCTTCTTTTTGCTTTTTTATTCGTCATGGGATAAACGACATGTCTCATATCATAGGGAAAGATATAAAAATCTCCAATCTTCATTTTAGGTGAATAATCAGAAGTCACAAACTGACCACTAACATTTCCTAATATTTGCAGTTGCCCGTTCATCGGTTGATCAGGACGAGCGAGTTCAGGTCCCATATCCTTGGGAAGTTTAAGAATCATTACGGAAGAAAGTCCAGTGAAGAGTTTTCCTTGATGAATGTGAACTGGATTATAGTCTCCTGCTTTCATTTCATTGACCCAGATGGAGTTAATGTCCATTTTATATTCTTGAATCTTATTCCATTCTAAATAATGATCAAAAATAGAATAGAACCATTTCAAAATATCTTCTGATATATAACTATGCGACCGCATTTTATTGTTAGGAGGCCCAGAATAAAAAAGAGAAGCTTCATCGGGAATCTTTCCAGCGAGTTGTTTATTGGCGTTGGGTAGATGTTTTTTATTATGTTCGTAAATTTCGTTGAGTCCAACAAAAATTTCAAGAGGAACCTGATATTTTATAACCGATTGTCCTAAAAATACAGACTCAAATTGCATCTCGAATTGCATTTTATTTCTTTATTTGTTTTTTGTTCTTGCCTTTAGGTAGAAGTTCTCCTGATTTTCTAACTCTTTTTAAAGTTTCCAATTGACCTAGGACATTAAACACTTCAGGCTGTGAAGTACCCTGCGTTAAAGTTAATTTCTTCTGTTCGAGTTGATGCATGTACGATTCCGCTTGATGCGTGTTCACATCTCGATCATCAAACTTGCCATCGTGAAATTCTTTTTTGAGTTTAGACCAGGTTGAAATCTCTTTCATTCTTGCTTTAGCTACAAGTTCCATATTTGCTCGGGCATAAAGTTTTTCTTCTAATTTAATTTGTTCCAGTTCTTTTTCTAAAGGGTCTTTTTCTTTTTTAATGTCCCTTTGAATCTTTTCAATCTCAACATCGTTCTTTCGATATTCAAATGAAAGACCCATCAAGTTTTCAAAATGGGTATTTTGTTCACGAACTGATTGCCAATACTTAGCAGCATTGGTTCCATATTTATTATCCGATAAAACTGAGAAACGCATTTCAGTTTCTGTTCTAAACATTTGTTTCTTGACCCAAGTATCCTGAAGCTCTGGAACCATCTTTTTAAATTCGGATGCCTGAGACTTATCCAATAAAACCATAAGGTGTTTGACTTCCTTATCAGCGTGCGGTTGAATATTACGTTTTCCTTTATTCATTCTTTCTCTATTATATATTAATTTTATGAAGCTGTAAAGGTTACGTTTGATGTACCGTTATATCCCTTTAAAGTTCCGCTTGTACTATTGAACCAAACCTGTCCTTCTGCAGGATTTGCTGGATCCCCTGCAATTACTTGTATTGTAATTCCTTTTACTGCTATATAAGTTGCCATTAGCTCACCGTTACCGTTTTAGTTGCAAAGACTGGTTTAGCCCATTCTTCTGTTTTATTTGCATCTGTATAATAAGAAGGAGGGTTGTTAAGAGGATTATATCCTCCAAAAGATAGTCCTAACGTTGTAGTTCCTGTTCCATTTCCTGCCGCCCCTCCATAAGTCTTAGATGTCGTTGCAGTCCAAGTTGAACCGTCCCACTCGTCGACTGATTTCAGGTTGGGAGCTGTATCAGTACCTGGAGGCAATCCACTACATCTAAGTGCAGAAGATGTTGTTCCAAACATATTTACGTTATACATATCAACTGAAAAAGCTCCCGGGGAAACTTGAGTCCAGGATGTTCCATTCCAGGTACAAGTTTGAGTCGGAGTCGCTGGAGAATATCCAGCATAAAGTCCTGCTGTGGTTGTTCCACAAGCTGCACCTAGTTGTGCGGCTTGATTCATAATACCTGTAATAGTCCAACCTACTCCATTATATTCTTCATTAGAAGTTGGCGCGGGTGTTGGTACTGCATCTCCTTGACCTCCAGAATACATCGCCGCCGTTTGAGTTCCAAAACCTGCTCCAGCAGCCCGTTCCGTGTTTAGAGATCCACCTGCAGTCCAGGTTGATCCATCATATTCAAAACATAGATTCGTGTTTGGACTAGGTACTGGAGTAGGAGCATACCCTCCAAAACTTAAACCTGCTGCTATTGTTCCTGCTCCACCAGCAGCAGAAAGTGCTGTAGGCATTGCTCCTCCGGAGCCCCAAGTACTTCCATCATATTCTTCAGTGGCAGTACCACCCGTATGGTTTCCGCCGCCACCGGCAAAAGATGCAGATTGAGTTCCACCTGCTGCGGTTGTTATACGAGTAGTTGCCATATTTCCTCCGGTAGTCCAAGCGCCTGTTCCAGGGCCAGTATATTTTAAAGCACTGCTAGCTGTATTATACCAAATTTGTCCTTCTATATCAGTAGTAGGATCAGAAGCTAGGCTCTGAACTTTAAAACCTTTAATGCCTGTGTAAGTAGCCATAGTTAATTCCTAAGGTAATGGATCTGGACTAGGTGGTGGATTAAATTCTTTCCGCCCTGCCGGTAGTGCATTCCATACTGCTTCATCTGTTGCAATCTGCGCATCAACAATAGCTTGTGCTTCTACTTTTGTTTTAGAAGTACCATTGACTCGGCTAATCCAAGCAGACCCTTTACTATTATCCCCTACAACCCAGACATCGCCAGCATGACCAGACAGATAAAAGTCATTACGATCTTGATGCGTAAAGAACCCTTTCCCTGTGTTAGTCGCTGTACAATATAAGTTTGCCATAGTTTCCTCCTTTTATTTTTTATAATTCATTTTTAACTTGTTGTCACCGTTTTGATTGAATAAAATGGGTCATTGTATTCTTCTACTACAGTATTAACAGGGTTCGGAGCTCCCGCCACATTAATAGCTGCAGTTGAAGTTCCTCCACCTACATTATAATTATTAGCGCTTGCTAAATCAGCTACCTCTGTCCACGAAGTTCCATTCCATGATTCAGTTAGAGCTTGGGCAGCTGCAGGAGGTTGTAGTGATCCTGCAATAAGAATCATAGAGGTAACTGTCCCGTTAGCAGAACATCCAACGTGAGAACGGTCCGTAAGAAGATCGGCTTTTTCTGACCAAGACGTTCCATTATATTCCTCAACAAAACCCAAATGAGCAGGAACTTGAGTACCTCCCATAACTAAACATGAATCTTGAGTACCTCCTGTTGCCATATTTGTTCTGCCACTAGTAAAGCCAGTGACTTCTGTCCAAGATGTTCCATTCCATTTTTCTGAATTTCCGCTGAGGTTTGGGCTTTTGGGAGGAGTATCTCCTCCAGTTTTTATTCCAGCCGTACTTGTTCCACATCCCGCTGTATGAGAACATAAATTATTTAAAGCATTAACTGCCGTCCAGCTAGATCCATCAAATTCTTCAGTCGCTCCTGTTGTTGGAGCCGCACCTCCTGCACATATTGCTGCAGTCGATGTTCCAAATCCAGCCATTAAATAACGTGCGGTTATAGTGACTGGCGAAACAGACCAGGAAGTACCATTATAGGTTTGCGTAATTCCTGAAGTGCTATAACTCGGGGCAGCATTACCTCCAAAAGTAACCATGGCACTTTGAGTACCGCAACCAGCTCCTGAATTTGTGCCAGTTACTCTGGCCGGCGCCGAAGCCCACGCTGCTGTACCTTGAGTGGCTAATTTCCAAACATTACTAGCAGAATTATACCAAAGTTGTCCCACTGATTGTTCAGCGGGAGGATCAGATGCTAAACTTTGAACTGAATAACCCTGTATACCTTTATAAGTAGCCATGTATTATTTATCCTTTAATAGCCAACCTTGTGCCGCTCCTGAATAAGCTAGGGTAAAAGCTGAACGTTCAACACTAGATGTTAATGTAGCATCGGCTGAACCGCCTTGAATTTTTTCTCCACTATCTGGAGTGACTGTTAAAGCATTTGAATCAAATGTTCCTGCATAATCTACTAGAGTAACTTCATCGCCCAGCGTTCCTGCGGGTAAGGTTACATTACAAGCATTTGAAGTTGTATCAATAAAATATCCTTCTCCAGCAACAGCAGTCATAGTTGCTCCTGTTTCTACTGCTTGCCATGATGTTCCACCTGAGTTATCCACCCATGATAAAACACCACCTGTTGTTGATGTTAAAATTTGATCATTAGCAGTAGCAACGGCCGCCGGCAACGTTATTGTATAAGATGTCGTTGTACCTGATGCTTTCATTCCAAAGTACTGTCCTCCTGAAGTGTCTTGTAATCTTAATTCTTTCTGTGATCCGATATTTAAACCATCTGCAGCAACCCAAGTTAGATTCGCATCCCCCCCGAAAGCTCCTGCATTATTATATTGAACTTCTGTTGTAGATCCTGCTACTGATCCAAAATCAGCACTCGCATCTAAAACATTTGTTCCATCGGTATAAAGTAATTTTGTTCCTGTAACACCTGCAGCCCAAGTAATTCCTGTGCCTGAAACTGTTTTAAAGGTAACGGTATAGGTACTTCCGCCTTCCGCATTATTAACAAGCCACCAGTTTTCAATACTGTCTGGTACCGTTACAATAGCATTTCCAACAGATAACGTTCCTGTTAATTTAATAACACGAGTCGCTAATACAGCCCCTGTAGTTCCATCATTTTTTGTTAAAGTGACAGTTCCATTATCAGTTAAAGCTTGTGTTACATAGCCTCCTGCAATCTGTTCAATAATATCCCAGTTGGTATTAGTTAATGTACCCCATGTACCGGCTTTTTCACCGGTAGCCATTTTTTGAATTCCTAAATCTGTGTATGTTGAAGGCATGTTTTTCTCCTAAGCTGCTTCCGTATCTACGTCTGTATACGTTGTATTTGATCCAGTTGCAACATTAGAATACGATGTATTTGACCCTGTGTCAACATCTTGAAAATGTTGAATCCCTAAAGTTCCTAGACCAATAGTTGCGGACTGGCCAGTTAATTCTACATTCGTATAGGTCGAAATCGTAAGACTTCCTACGCTTGACGTAGCTGCAACTCCTGTTAATGGAACTCCAATAATGGTAACCACTGAACCTATCGAAGTTGTTGCTGAAACTCCAACCGGTTGAACGGTAGGATTAGAAGTAACATGAAGAGCTCCTAGATCCGTTTCTGCTGAAACTCCAGTTAAGGTTGTTGTGTTATAAGATCTTATAGTGGGAGTGCCATCGGCAGTAGTTGCTGAAACTCCAGTTAAAGGAACTCCAATTTCTATATTTAATGAACCATCGGCAGTAGTTGCTGAAACACCTGTTAATGCAAAAGTAACATCTCCAACAATAGTAGGTGCTCCTATATCAGTTGTCGCCGAGACTCCTGTTAAAGGAACTCCAAGCTCTATATTTAATGATCCTACAGTTGTAGTTGCAGAAACTCCACTAGGTCTAACGATTGCTTCGTCAACCGATCCCCAACCATTGTAACCCCATTCAAGAGTACCCCAACCAGGTTGAACATACGCGTCAACAGTTCCTAATGTTGTAGTTGCTGATAAACCGGTTAATGTAAGAGTGACGTCAGCTTGTTCTCCCCAAGCATTCTGACCCCAGGTTGTTAAGGCTTGATTCCAAGTATTAGCCATAAGGAAGAACTCCTTACGCTATCTGGATGATCGCTGTTGATGCTGCCGCTGCTGGAAACTCTACTGTGAAAGTTCCACTTGTAACGGTCTTGTCTCCACCAAAATCAATGGAACAAACTGCAGCGTCGCTTGAATGTGAATCATTAAAAATTAAACAACCCCGTGCAGTAAAGGAAGCTGAAGTCCAGCTCGTATTTGCAAAATCGCAAATCGCTGTATCACTATCCAACACAGGAGTTACACTCGTTAAAGCGTTTCCTTTTGCCGTATAGCCTCCTGAATCTGCTAATTCTTCTGAAGTTGTATAAACGGTTGTAGATTTATTTAAAGTTGCATCACTGTCGTATAGTGCCAGATTAAAAGTATTTCCAGTAGGAGGTGCAGTAAAATTATGTTCCGCCTCTAAAATTTCTTGTTTGAAACTGTTACAAATTGCTGATGTTATTGCCATAGTTTGTATTCCTTTTAAGGTGAAGGTGAATCAATTTTTATACGAATGGTTCCATCGTCATAATCATCTCTTCGTCTTCTACCTACTTGTTCAATCGCGAACTTCTCTACCTCTTTATTATATCGTTGCTCGTAATATGTCAACATATCTTGGGGGCCTTTTAAATACCCAAAAGCTTCTACTAAAGAGGCATAAAGCAAGCCATTCGCAAAATTCCTGCTTAAATACGTTCCACTAATATTATTAACTAAACTACCGGGTATAGCCACATAATTAACTTGAAAAGTATACGTTTTATCAGGACACGGAGCAAACATAATTGTGCCAGAGGTCGTATCTGAAAACCCTGTTGCTCCTCCAAACATTGCATAATATTTAGGTATATCTCTGCCAGTAGCTACAGTCGTTCCGGCTGAACCATAATTATTATATTCATTTAAAAAGGTGACATCTCTTTTTTCTAAATATTTTAAAGTATTGGGAGAAGTATCATCTTCTGTAACTTGAACCGATCTTACTGCGAGACATCCAGCAGGAGCATTAATATATTCTTGACCTACGACTAAAGATCCTGTTTGAGATTTTCTATCCGCATCTATATTAACATCTCTTAAAATCCTAGTTTCCGCATCTGTAATAAAACCATCCGTGATCGTAGATGTAAAAACGTCAGTCGTAACTTCAGTGTAATCCTGAATTGCTGTCGTCAATGTTGCATATGTAAAATTAGTTGCCATTAGCTTTGCGGTCCTATCGCTTTTAAAGTTACAGGTCCAGAAGATACACTATATCCTCCAAACTTTATTCCTCCAGTTGTAGCAGTGTCAGTATTAACTGTAAAGTAATAGTAATCACTAGGAGTTTTTAAACTACGTGTTGTTGCAGAAATAAGATGAGTAGCAGCTGTAGAACCGTTCGCTCCTCGTTTTACTCCGCTTAAAACATTTGAACTAATCCCTGTGTAACTAATTATTTCTGTGTCTACTAAAATTGCATTCGTCGGAGTTCCCACCGGATTCGTTGCTGTAGGAACTACGGGTCCTGTCGTTGGAAAATTGGTTGAACTGGTTAAAGTAATTCCGGTTGTTGTAGTTGTATCGGTAATGGCTGCGGCTAATGTCGTAGTGACACTTGTATATTTTCCTGGAACAATAGAATAACCAGCTGCTAAACACATATTAGCTCCAGTGATTCCATCTTCATCAGCAATATTAGCAAATACAAATACACCATCATCAAGAGTGCCTGTGGTTCCTCCTGTAGTAGGAGATCCTCTAAATCTTACGGTTTCTCCATAGGTCCTTTGATGATCTGCTTGATTAACAATTATAATTCCTGAAGCAGCAGCAAAAGTTTGAAAAGGATTATATCCTAACCAACGTAATGCATCTGGAGAAGGTTGTTGAACTCTTACTTTACCAAGCGCAGTAGGATCTGCTTGATGAGGATAAGGATTTAATTGAGGTTGTTTCGTTTCCAATTCAGAATAATGAACAAATAAACCATTCCATTGAGTAAGCATTTCATTCCATGGAAAAGATTGTCCACTAATGTCAGAAACTGCAAGTGCATATTTTCCCTGTGCATATCGTGCCATAATTAAATATTAGGATAGTATGTTTTCGGCGTAATAAATGTACTTGCCGCAGAACCATCCGCTGCCTCCGCTCTGACTAATTCGTCTTCATATAATAATTTTAAATTCTGTGTTCTATCTGGTGCATATTTCATACTCAGGTAATAAGCTAAACCTGAACACATAGACGGAATATAATTATAAGGAACATCTGTAGCATTAAAATAATCTCCTGCATCTTGAATTCTATTTAAATACCAAAAATGTATATAATTTCCTGCCTGTGTTGAACTTGGGGTAATATATAAAGTAATTGTGACTTTATCAATAAATCGTTGGACCCAGTATTCTGAAGGTTGCCCTTCCGCCAATCGATTTGAATTAGCAGCATAACTGGCTCTATCAATTTTAGTTAAAGGAGTATCAGATTGAGTTGTAGCCCCTCTATTAGTTCGATAAGACATTTGAAGAATGTCTTCTACTCCATAAATACTTTCCGCAACCCCAGCATTCGTTACCCCAGCATCGCTGGTTCCGTCTGCCGTAGAGCGATACAAAGTATAAATAGCTTGAGACGCAACTAATGTGACATTAGTTTCTGCGACTTCCCAAAAATGTAAACCTCGATTAGACCATTCTTGAAAAAGAATGTTTAAAGATCGTCTTGCTGTTTTTAACTGGTAACCAGCAACTCCCCGAAGGCCACATCTTTCAAAAGCTTCTTCAACAATTTCATCAATTGAAAAATTCTTACCGAACGTTGCTGTTCCGGAAGTAGTGTTAGCCATTTAAACTCCTAGGCTCCAGTGATAGTCATTGTAACGCTTCCGTCTACTCCAGCTGTCTGAGTTAAAGTAGCACAAAGGCCATCCTTAAATACGATACCCGAGCCAGGAATATAGAGTTGTATGCCTTCTGTTTCCCATTTATACGTAGCTTTTAAATTACCTGCTGCAGTTGCACCAGTCGTAGCACTATCATGTAAAAGTAAAACAGAACCTGCTTCTGCTCTACCTTGAATAGAAGTAACTCTAGTTCTAGCTGCTCTTATTAATGTAACAGCTCCCGTAGTTTTAGTTACGGTTGTTTGGTCACTTGTAAATGTCATAATTTTTATCTCCTTAGTCGTGAGCTCCCGAAGGAGCTCACTTTATTTTATTTATTTATTAACTCCACGCCGCAGCGCCGGTGTCAAATGTAGCGCCGTTAGCGAAATCATAAGCAAAATCCCAAGTGCCTTTTTCATAGCACGTGAAATAGATAAAACACCCATGAGTTAAACTATTAGTTGCTGCCGCCGCAGGTGTATACGTTAATATCGTTTCACTTGCTGTAGACGTATCTATAGTTGATGCTGCTCCAGCGGTTCTACTTTCCACTTTGGAACCAGTTCTATAAACATCACTTCCTGCACATGTAAACGTGAGAGTATTAGTTCCCCCATTTGTGTCATCTGTTTGGTAATGTACTACTATAGTTCCTACCGTAGCTGCCGGTAAAGTAACAGCTTGTGCTGCATCCCCGTCAAAGTCATTAACTGTGATTGTATTAGCCGCATAAGTTAATGTAGCTGATGT
>Ga0208182_1000541_pt1 | contig 23912 bp, 22 predicted proteins | sample MalvireepMed_906_FD_184248 | JGI IMG/M metagenome (GOLD analysis project Ga0208182, IMG submission 184248) | Marine viral communities from the Global Malaspina Expedition - Malaspina viral metaG DeepMed_906 (SPAdes) (version 2) | ecosystem: Environmental > Aquatic > Marine > Oceanic | place...
GTGTTGCTTCAGGCTTTTCTCAGTTGGAAATAAAAAAACAAGCAAAAGATATTGTCAGCTATCAAAGTGAGATTGCCTTAATTACCTCGTATTGGGCAGATGACCTTACCGCGGCTCATCAATTTTTACGCACCAAGGTAGACAAAAGCAAAGGCATAGCTGTCGTTGCTAGCGGATGTGCCGCGGGGTATGTGGTATCTATGGCCGAAAAAACACATTTACGTGCGCTAGTATTGCTTACACCTGAAATGTCTTATGCGGATAAAGAGCGTTATAAAAATTTGATTGATATTCCAAGTTATTTTATCAGCTCAGCTCATCATATAGCCAGCATTAGCACGGCACAGGAATTATTTGATTGGAACGGCGCAACGCGTTCTAAAATGCAGGTATTTAAAGGTGACCGATCAAATTACAAGCTCATTAAAGCGAATCAATATTTGGTGAATGACGTAGCACAGTGGCTAAAATTCACTTTACGTTGATAAATCAGCAGTTTTACTGATGTGAATTTTATCTTTCAAAAATGGTATCTAAAATAATGGCAGAGTTTGTTCTTTCTACGCCTTCAGTGGAACAGACCATGTTGAGCACTTCACTCAGCTTTTCTAAGGTGCTCGCTTGTATACTAACCAATAAATCATATTCGCCACTTATAGAGTGTATATGACTAATTTGATTCACTTTTCTTAAAGCAATGCAAATGGTTTTTCGTAAATTTGGTTTTACTTTTAACGAAACATTAGAAGAAATTAAACCACTTGTGTAGGCGCTATCGAGCACAACACTATAGCCTTTTATGACATTATTGTTTTCTAGTTTATTAAGCCTGTTTTGTATCGCTGTTCTAGAAACACCTGTCGCTCTGGCAATGTCAGAAACACTCGCTCGTGCATTTAGTCTTAATATTGACAGCAATTCTTCATCTTTTTCGGTTAACACACTAGACTCCATTTTAAAGGCTATAATCATAATATAGTCGTTAACTTACACTTTGACAGGTTTATGTGTCAATTTAACTATTAAAAAGGTCATATTACCAAGTAGTGTCACTTTTATTGCAGTATGACCTGAGTTGATAATATGTCTATAAATACCAAGCGCATTAATTTACTCATCGCTTAGCTGATAAATTGATTAGTGCCATTGATATTCAGCATACTAATTATTTAAGGAATTTACATGACTGATTCTGCATCTACTAAAGGTTTTTACTCACACTTAACTGAGCAAATAACACAGGTAAAAGAAGATGGCCTATATAAGGCTGAACGTATTATTACTACAGCCCAGCAAGCCAAAATTTCTGTGACGAGTGGTGAGCAAGTAGTTAATTTTTGTGCAAATAACTATTTAGGTTTGGCCAATCACCCATCACTTATCGCAGCAGCCAAAAATGGTTTAGATGAACATGGTTTTGGTATGGCATCAGTACGTTTTATTTGTGGCACGCAAGATATTCATAAAACTTTAGAGCAAGGCATTAGCAAATTTTTAGGCATGGAAGATACTATCTTATATTCTTCATGTTTTGATGCCAATGCGGGTTTGTTTGAAACCTTATTAGGTCCTGAAGATGCCATTATTAGTGATGCTTTAAACCATGCGTCAATTATTGATGGTGTTCGCCTTTGTAAAGCAAAACGTTTCCGTTATGCCAACAATGACGCTAGCGATCTTGAACAGCAGTTAATTGCCGCTGATGAAGCCGGTGCTCGTTTTAAATTGATAGCTACCGATGGTGTCTTTTCAATGGATGGTGTTATCGCCAATTTAAAAGCGGTATGTGATTTAGCAGATAAGTACAATGCTATGGTAATGGTAGATGACTCACATGCAGTTGGTTTTGTCGGTGAGCAAGGTCGAGGCAGCCATGAATACTGTGAGGTTATGGGTCGAGTTGATATTATCACTGGTACCTTAGGTAAAGCTATGGGCGGTGCTTCAGGTGGGTATACTTCAGCAAAGAAAGAAGTGGTTGAATGGTTACGCCAGCGTTCTCGTCCGTATTTGTTCTCGAACTCTCTTGCACCAGCAATTGTTAATGCCTCAATTAAAGTACTTGAACTGTTAGCTGACGGCGGTGAATTACGTTCCACGTTAAAAGAGAATGCCAGCTATTTCCGTAATAGCATGGAAGCAGCAGGGTTTACCTGTGCAGGTGCTGATCACGCCATTGTACCTGTGATGTTAGGTGATGCAAAAATTGCTAGTGATATGGCTAATCGCTTACTAGCTGAAGGTATATATGTCATTGGTTTCTCTTTCCCTGTAGTGCCTAAAGGGCAAGCACGTATCCGTACTCAAATATCAGCAGCACATACAAAAGAACAACTTGATAAAGCCATTTCAGCTTTTATTCGTATCGGTAAAGAAATGAATGTGATCAGCTAGGGCGCCAAGGAAAAACTATGAAATCATTATCAAAATTAAAAGCAGAGACAGGCATTTGGTTAACGCGCACCGAACGACCTAAAGTAGGGCATAATGACCTACTGATTAAAATTAAAAAAACCGCTATTTGTGGCACTGATATCCATATTTATAATTGGGATGAATGGGCACAAAAAACCATTCCGGTGCCTATGGTCGTTGGCCATGAGTATGCCGGCGAAGTCGTTGGCATTGGTCAAGAAGTGAAAGGCTTTAGTATTGGTGACCGAGTATCTGGTGAAGGGCACATTACTTGTGGTCATTGCCGAAATTGTCGTGGTGGTCGTACTCACTTGTGTCGAAATACTGTTGGTGTTGGTGTTGACCGAGAGGGCTCATTTGCCGAGTATTTAGTGATACCTGCTTATAATGCTTTCAAGTTACCAGATGAAATTTCTGATGATTTAGCGGCTATTTTTGACCCATTTGGCAATGCGGTACACACTGCGCTTTCATTTGATCTAGTGGGCGAGGATGTATTAATTACCGGTGCCGGTCCAATTGGCATCATGGCTGCTGCTGTCGCTAAGCATGTCGGCGCTCGCCATGTGGTGATCACAGATATTAATGAATACCGTTTAGACTTAGCTAGAAAAATGGGCGCTACTCGTGCTGTCGATGTTAGCAAAGAAAGTTTAGAAGACGTTATGGCTGAATTAGGCATGACTGAAGGATTTGATGTCGGCATGGAAATGTCAGGGGTGCCAGTGGCATTCACGTCGATGTTAAAAAATATGAATAATGGTGGTAAAATTGCCATGTTAGGTATCCCTGGTGGCGAAATGGCAATTGATTGGAGCCAAGTTATTTTTAAAGGATTAACCATTAAAGGTATTTATGGTCGCGAAATGTTTGAAACTTGGTATAAAATGGCCAGCTTGATTCAATCAGGTTTAGACTTAACACCTATTATCACTCATCATTACGATGTTGATGATTTTCAACAAGGTTTTGATGTGATGCGCTCAGGACAATCTGGTAAGGTTATTCTGAATTGGGATTAACATCTAAACACCCTAAATAAATTTTAAAAGAGCATAACGAATGTCAAATAGTGAAGAGAGTTTTAAGCACATCAGCGTGGACGAGTTACAAGCAGTATTAACTGATAAGAGCCATGTTGTTGTTGATATTCGTGATGCTAATTCATTTGGTAGTGGCCGTATTACAGATGCGATTCATTTAACGAATGAATCATTAGGTGACTTTATTCGTGAAGCTGATCCTGATGCGCCGGTAGTTGTTTGTTGTTATCACGGTATTTCTAGCCAACAAGCAGCGCAGTTCCTTATCAGCCAAGACTTTACCGATGTTTATTCTCTTGACGGTGGATTTACTCAATGGCAGATACAGTTTCCTGATCAAATTGAACGCTAATGAGCGAGCTATCTTCTGATAAAAGCACGACATTACAGCCTTTAGTGCAATTAAAAGAGCATAATATCGCGTTATTATTTGCCAATTACTTGGCAACTATAGGCATTGAAGCAAAAGTTATTACTGAAAAAGACAACGAACAAAAAGCGTTTGTTATTTATTGTGCTACAGAGCAGTTTGAGCAAGCAAAAATAGAGTTTGGTGAGTTTATTAAGCAGCCTTTTGCTAGTAAATATCAACAAGCTGCATGGCAACACGGTGATACTGCCGATGTTAGCGTAAACGATTTAACCTTATTTGCTAACTTCAAAGAAAACTTCCTTGCACATGCTGGCATTATTACACTCAGTGTTTTTTCTTTATGTTGGTTAATCTTTTTAGCAAGCATGCTGGGATGGGCAGAGCCTATCTTTTATGCTATTCAATTCTATCCTCAGCTTTCTTTGGATGCTTTTCTTAGCGAACCATTGCGGTTATTAGGGCCAGCTTTTTTTCATTTCTCTTGGTTGCATATTGTTTTTAATACAATGTGGTGGTGGCAACTTGGTGGTAGCGTTGAAAAAACACTAGGAAAAGGCACACTGGTGAATTTGTTGCTGCTTTCCGCTATTGTTTCCAATTTGGGGCAATACGTTGTTTCAGGAGCAAATTTTGGCGGTCTCTCTGGTGTGGTATATGCCCTGGTGGGTTTTGTTTGGTGGTTTGGCTATTTAGCGCCACAACGAGGTTTATCACTATCAAAGCCGTTAGTCGGCTTTTTACTTTTCTGGCTATTATTAGGTTTTGCTGATTTATTGCCGGTTAATGTTGCTAATACGGCTCATTTATTGGGCTTACTGTCAGGTTGTTTTTTGGCAGTATTTACGGTCAAGGTATTAGGGCAAGGGGAAGTGAGTCAGTAAATTTAACTGAGTGAAACTGCCGCAAATATAGTGGCGGCAATTTTATATCCGTTTGACTGGAAAAAGAGCGTGACTACGTTTTGTGTAGACTAATTATCTAACCATTGAGTAAACAGTAATTTCTTAATTAATGGTTGGCCTGTTTCTTTGGTTAACAGTTCTTTGACTTGTTCTTCACATTGCAATTGGATTTCAGCTCGGCCTTTCATTGATTTTACTTTTGCTTCTGCTTGTTGACCAATAATGTTAATAATGGCATCACGCAATAGGGGCGCATGATGTTCAACAATGGTCAGATTGTCGCCTTTCTCTACCATTAACTCTACCGTTAAACGCACATAACCCATCTTCTTTTTTACTGCGACATAATTAGTGACAATATCGGGTTCAAAGCCAAAATATGCGTAATCACTTGCCTGTACTGTTGTACTGCTAAAGGTTAGGCTTGATAAAAAAACAACAGCAGATAAAAATTTAAACATATAATAAAGGTAAGTTGCGCAATGGGGAGTCTTATCTCTTATCATAACCTGATTTTTAACTTTTGCTTGCTTATTTTTACGAATTTTTAATAAACTTTTAGTTTTTGGTTCAACAACCGTCTAGCCAATGTGATCTGCTGCAAAGGGTGTTATCATAGCCGCGATTTTAGCCAGTTTTATTCTTATTCATGACTCAGCAACAGCATTTATTTCCGATAACCTTAGCAGGACAATGGCAAGTTCCTTCTGCTACATTGTTAGACTCATTATCAGATAACCTTAGCCATTGGTTACTTGATCAGGGCTCATTAACTGCCCGCCTAAAAAGTCACAGTCAGCATTTTCGTGTTGAGTTGTTAGGGCAGCAGCAAACCTTGTGTTCTGAGTTAGAAGCTAATGAGTTAATACAAGTTGGTGAGCCAGTATTAGTACGCGAAGTATTATTATATTGTGATGATGTTGCACAAGTATTTGCGCGCAGTTTATTGCCTCTATCAAGTTTAACAGGTGATGAAAAACAGCTTGCTAATCTCGGAACTCAACCTTTAGGACAAGTGCTTTTTAACAATCCGTCATTGATTCGACAACGCATTGAGTTAGCGAGCTTTGACAATTCGAGTACAGTTGCCAAACTAGCGCAAAAGCTCAAACAAACGAGTGAAAAATTGCTCTGGGGAAGGCGCTCTATTTTTATCCTAGAAGATAAACCTCTCATGGTAGCTGAAGTATTTTTACCCAATGCCTTTGCCTATTCTAAATCATTAACTTTGCCGCAAGAGCGGAATGAAGTTCAAGCTAGCATTAAGGGTTATGATGTCTGATTCTCTATCTAAAAAATGGCTAGCCATTAAATTAATTACTCGAATGGATAAACCCATAGGTACTTATCTTTTGTTATGGCCAACTTATTGGGCATTGTGGATTGCCTGTGATGGGTGGCCAAGCCTGCACTTGTTATTGGTGTTTAGCATAGGTGTTTTTGTTATGCGCAGTGCAGGTTGTGTCATTAATGATTTTGCCGATAGAAAAATTGATGGCAAGGTGGAGCGCACTAAAAATAGGCCGTTAGTTTCAGGTTTAATGACCAGTAGCGAGGCAATTAACCTCTTTGGTGTGCTTATAGGCATCGCATTAGGTTTAGTTTTGACCTTAAGTTGGCCCACCATTTATTTATCTGTTGTTGCTTTACTGTTAGCTTCACTTTACCCATTTATGAAGCGCTATACTCAATTACCACAGGTAGTACTGGGGGCAGCATTTAGCTGGGGCATGATCATGGCATTTAGCGAAGCCCAAGGTGGGATTCCTGCTGTAGCATGGTTATTATTTACGGCTAATTTATTGTGGACTGTCGCTTACGATACTATGTACGCCATGGTTGATAGAGAAGACGACTTACAAATAGGGGTGAAATCTACCGCTATTTTGTTTGGCAATAGTGAATTGCGCATTGTGGCTTTTCTACAGTTGATGACAATTGCCATTCTGTGGACTGTAGGTGATATCTTGGCTTTTGGGTGGCCTTATCAGCTAAGTTTGGTGGCAGCAGCCGGCCTATTTAGCTATCAACAACTGCTGATCAGAAATAGAGAGCGAGAGAGGTGCTTTCAAGCTTTTCTACATAATCACTGGGTAGGTTTGATTATTTTTGTGGGAATTCTTGTTGAGTATTTATAGCGACGACCCCTGATCGCGTAAAAGCTTGGTAAATTCATTAAACGGCATAGGTTTACTAAAATAAAAACCTTGGTAGTTATAACAGCCCAAGGTTTTTAAACAATGCAACTCAGCCTTAGTTTCGACTCCTTCAGCAAGCACTTGCATGTTAAGTGTTTTCGCTAAACTTATGATCATGCTAGCAATTGCAGCACTGGCGCTACTTTTATCTATATTGCTTACAAAGGATCTATCAATCTTTAAGACACTCGCAGGAATACGTTTTAAATAGGTTAATGACGAATAACCTGTACCAAAATCGTCAATGGCACAGTCGATTTGCTGTGCTTTTAAATTTCCGATCAGTTCAATCGAGTGCTCAATGCTTTCTATTAGTAGATTTTCTGTTAATTCTAAACTCAAGTGCTTCGGGCTGATATCGTTGTGGTTAATTGCCTGTAGTACTTTTTCTTGAAAATCATGCTGAATTAACTGCTTAGCACTGACATTTATTGCAATTTTTTTAAACAGCTTTGGCAGCCCCTGTTGCTCAAGCTGGTAGATATCTCGGCAAGCTTGTTCTAAAACCCACTGACCTATAGCGAGAATTAGATCGCTCTCTTCGGCAATAGGTATATAAACAGCAGGTGATTCCACTCCATGAATAGGGTGCAACCAACGTAACAAGGCTTCAGCACCGATAATATCGCCGCTATGATTATATTGCGCTTGGTAATGCAACTGAAAATCATCGTTTGCTAAACCCTGCTTCATTTCTTCTACGTAAGCTAGGCGTTTATTAATTTTATCGGACATGGACTTGTGGTATTGCATGCCTTGTAGCGTTTTAGCGTGTTTCGCTTCGTACATAGCAATATCAGCAAACTTAATAATATTGTTTACGGTACTGCTTTGTTGTGGAAAGAGCGCATAACCTATACTGCAACTTAACTTATATGAGCTGCTGCCGATGACAAAAGGAATTGCTAATATTTGGTTTATTTTTTCTATGAGTTGTTCAACAATTTCTTGATAATTTACCGTCAACTTCTTTATTAACAATATAAATTCATCACCACCAAAACGAGCGACATTAATATTAGTGTCACTTAAACTATGTAATCGGTTTGCCAAAGTAAGTAATATTTTATCACCAACAGCATGCCCCATAGCGTCATTAATCGGCTTGAAGCGATTAAGGTCGATAAATAATACACAGCCACAGTGTTTATCCGTTATGGCACTTTCAATAGCATTACTTAATAAAGCATTTAAATGCTGGCGATTATATAAGCCAGTTAAACCATCATGCTGAGCTTGAAAGGCAACTTTTTCTTCTGCAATTTGTCTAGAGTAAACCTCTTGCACCAACGAGTCGTGCACAATCGAGGTATAACAGCTTGTGGCCAATTTCTGTAAAACAGGAGCGAGTGCTTTTTGTAATGCTGCTTCTATTGCATGATGCGTTTCAAAAATTAGCAAACCGTGCTGAGGAATAATGAAGCCAAATAAGTATTGTTTATTTTCACATTGAAAGACTAAATTTTGCTGCTTTTGATCTAATTCTTTAACAAAGTTCGTTAAGATTAAGTTCTCTTGCCAGAGCTGACCACGCTTCTTTTTTGGCAAGCTTAACGCGTGTCGAAAGGTTGTACTTTGTTGCTGCTGCAGCCTTATTGGCACCCCGTTCCCGTCAGCATAAGTATAAATATGTGCACTGGTTAAATTCAGGCGATTAAAGCATACCCTCAAAAACACTTTTAACATGGGCTTAAGGTCTAATTTATTACCTATTGCCATAGCAAGTTCATGTTGTAGTGAAATAATAAATAGTGCTTTATTCATAATTTTCCCTAATTAATTTACCAAGAACCTATAACGGTAGATTTATTTAGCAATCTGATTGCGCCACTTTGGCTATTCGCTATTTCTCCTAAAGAAAGTACACCAAATAGTGTTTGCTTGTCGCAATGTTTAGCAATTAAATCAAGTTCTTGATTGAAGTTGTCTTCCATATACAATACTCGGCTAATGCAATCAAAGACCATGGTGGCAGAGAAATCAATATCACTGCTTCTATTCGTTGCTGATATTGCGGCATGCTCAGCTGAGCTTGTTAATGTTTCTAGGCTGCCTTGCAGTAAATAGACCATTGAGTTGACGGGAATGTTGCCAAGGCAGCGGATATCTTGCTCTATTTTTAAAATTGGATCTCGCACGATCAGCTGTTGGTTTATGTCTTCTATACCGAGCGGGAAATGCTTAGCAATATCAAAAAAGTTACTGTCATTGAATGTATGCTCACTAACACTTTCAATTGCTTCTTTGTAGGTATCAAATGCTGGGCTGTAATTTAGGCCTTGCACTTTTTGCCCTTGTGCCTCTGACACAAGAAAAGGCCCTTGTAATATTTGCCAACCATGCGCTACGCCAGTGGTAAGTTTGCTTTTTAAGCTTACTAGTTGCACGGTATCTGCGAGCAGCCCTTGGTTGGTGAATATGCAAGCTTGCTGCTTAAAGGCTAAGTTACCAGCACCACCGCCAATAATGTTTATTTCATGGTCTAAGCATTCAAAAAGGCAATCTATGAAATCTTCTACATTATTGATGAGCGCATCATAAAACATAAGAAAACTGTCATTGTTTGTCTGTTGGCTTTGTTTTGATAAGGTATATTCAATGGTCTGTTCTAACTGCTCATCGGTTGTTAATTCAGATGACTTGGTGATAAGGCTTATTTCAATGGGTTGTTGAAAACCTATGATGATACAGCCTTGTTGCAATAACTGATTCTTATAAATTAATTTAGGGTAAACACCACCAAAAATAGGTAAAGAACAGTGAGCAATTAGTGGGTTTATTTGTTGTGCAGTAAAGTGATTATCAACACAAGCTAAAATTAATAGGCTAGTTGCACCGCTTGCTTGTGCCAAGTTTAAGCCATGTTCAAATTCAGCAATTGAATTGCTGTCATTATACCAATTAAATAATACGTTATTCATATGGTTAGGCTGTTTATTGAACAATAGATGAAAATGTATCAAGTTTGTGCTTATAACACCAGATCTGTTTGATAAATTTAGCTGTCGATTAAGCCATGATTAACAGCGTATCGAATAAGATCGGCTAAATTTTCTAATTGCAATTTGGCTTTTATATTACGGCGATGAGCTTCAACGGTACGACAGCTAATTCCAAGCATTTTAGCAACAGCTTTGTTTGACATGCCTTGAGTAATATTTGATAAAACCACTTGTTCTCGTGTCGTTAGTTTTTCTTTCTCTTCTTTGAGTGGATTATCTATTAACGCTGTAGCTATTGATGGGCTAAAGTGTATTTTGTTAGCAGCAACGGCTTTAATGGCTAAATAAACCTCTGCGGAGCCGGTATCTTTTAAAATATAACCTGAGGCGCCAGCCTGCATAGCGCTATTAACAAACTCTAAACTATCGTGCATACTAAAAATCAGTACCTTAGTGCTCGTTAATTGCTCAGTAATAATCTCCGTAGCGTCAATGCCATTCATGCTTGGCATGCTAATGTCCATTAGAATAACATCAGGTTTTAAGGTGAGGGCTTGTTTTAGTGCATCTTTGCCATCTTGAGTTGTACCAATAATGTCAATGTCTTGATAATAAGATAAACATGCCGTTAAACCATCTTGTACCATGGGATGATCATCAACGAGTAATACACTGGTAACTTGTTTAGTAGTTGCTGATTTTAACATGTCATTTTCCTCTATTTATCTTGAAATAAGATGTTAGCTTGCTCGGCATCGAGATAATCACCTTGTTGAGCACTCGCGTTAAAGTAGTGCGAAAAAACATGACTAGGGATAATGGCGATAATACTCGTGCCTTTGTTAGAGGTGCAAACCTCAAGTTGGCCACAATGATATTCAATACGCTCTGTTAAGTTACGTAGTCCAATGCCAAAAGAAGCGGCTGGATCACTTGGTTTGTTTTTTCTATTACGGGTAAACCCTATACCGTCATCCGTTATTTTTAATGTCAGGTATTTATTTTCAATGGATAAATCGATGGTAACCTTGCTTGCTTGGGCATGTTTTTCTATGTTGATCAGTGATTCTTGAACGACGCGATAAAGGCTCGTATTAATATCTGCCGGTAACAGCTTACTTAACTTAGGCTTATTGACACTAATATGAATTTCAGTTTGTTTAGAGAATTCTTTCGCTAAGCTGCCAATAGCAGCAGATAGACCTAATTCATCTAATATTCTTGGATGTAGATGATGTGATATACGACGTACTTCTTGTATCGCCACATTTAGATTTTTTTCAGCATCGGCTAATGGTTTTGGTTTTTCTTGATTTCTTTGTGTTAAAAAAATCGCTGTTGCTTCAATAGAGTACTTTATTGACACTAAAATTTGAACAATGCCATCGTGCAATTCTCGAGAGACATGGCGATGTTCCTCTTCTTGTAAGTCGATAATTTTTTGCCCTAACTCATTAATTTTTTTATCCGCTTTTTTCTTGTGATTTAAATTAATGGCTAATCCAAATAAAAAGATAATAAAGATAGAGCTCAAAGCGATGATTAAAATAATTTGTTTGGTTTTATTAATATGTTGATCAATTTTTTGTTGGAGGTCGGCAAGTTGTTGATTTACATCGTCAAGGTAAACTCCTGTACCTAACATCCATTGCCATTGATTGAGGTAAGTAGAGTAACTCATCTTACTGGCTTCTTGCTGATTGGAAGGTTTACGCCATTGATAGTGAAGAAAGCCACCGCCGGCCTTGGCGTTGTGAATTAAGCGCTGAATGATTTTTTCACCTTTATCGCTCTCCAAATTCCACCAGCTTTCACCTACTCTTTGAGGTTCTTTAGGATGAGCAATATTGATGCCCTGATCGTTGTAGACAAAAAAATAACCATCATCACCGTTGTATAATAATTGATTCAACAGCTTTTCTACTGCTTGAGTTTTTTCCTTATTTTCAGGTTCAGCTTTAGGGTATAAATGATTGATAGCAGCATTAGCCAATGAGGTATAATTTTTTAGCTCTTGTTGTTTTTGATTAATTAAAAAGCTTTCTAAGGTTTGTAAATTATGATTGGATAGCGCTCGATACTCACTGGTGACGAAAAAATAGATCACTATTGAGGTCAAAATAACTTGCAGCATCGCAATGTAAAAGAGGCGTAGTGGCAGAATCATTTAATGTATAACCAGTAAGAATAAAGATAACTAAATCATTACAAATTTTTCTCAAAATCACTAGTGCCAGTAGATGGTATTATCACTACGACTTTAGTCTTAGGTATTCGTACCAATAGCCTTGGCAGGACAATTATATTACTGTAGTTTGATGCTTAACAGCATGGTTAGTTTAATATCAGCACACTCAAAAAATAATAATGAACTAAATTACAATAAGTTAAAGGGAACAACAGATGAAAAAATCAATGTTTTTAAAAGCGGCACTGGTCGTGTCGCTTGGACTTTCTTCGCTAGGGTTAGCTGGCGTAGCCTCAGCCGATGACGGTAAAAAGTATCGTTGGCGTTTAGCTGAAACTTGGGGACCTAATTTTCCTATTTTTGGTGAAGCTAGCAAAAACATGGCAAAAATGGTTAAAGAGATGTCAAATGGTCGCTTAACTATTCGCATTGATTCATCTAATAAGCATAAATCTCCTTTGGGTATTTTTGATTTTGTTAAAAGTGGCCAGTATCAAATGGGACATTCGGGTTCTTATTACTGGAAAGGCAAAAACTTTAATACCATGTTTTTTACTACCGTACCTTTTGGCATGATTGCTTCTGAACAACATGCGTGGTTTTACTACGGTGGTGGCATGGAGCTAATGAAGAAGGTTTATGATCAATATGGCATTTTATCTTTTCCAGGCGGAAATACTGGCAACCAAATGGGTGGCTGGTTCAAGAAAGAAATTAACAGCATTGAAGACTTTAAAGGCCTGAAAATGCGTATCCCTGGTTTTGCCGGAGAAGTCTTAGCAAAATTGGGCGCAAAACCTACCAACATTCCATCAGGCGAACTTTATACCGCGCTAGAGCGTAATACTATTGACGCTTTAGAGTGGGTTGGCCCTTCTTTAGATTTACGTATGGGCTTTCATAAAATAGCGCCATACTACTACACAGGGTGGCATGAGCCAGGTACTGAATTACAGTTTATGGTTAACGAAAAAGCCTATAACTCATTACCTAAAGACCTACAAAAAATATTGACTGTTGCCATGAAGACGGCTGCTTATGACATGTATTCACAATCTATGCATGCCAGCGGTGTTAATTTAGCGACCTTGAAACAAGATTACCCTAACGTGAAAATGCGCTCTTTCCCTAAAAGCGTGATGAATGTTATCAAGAAAACCAATGATGAATTGTTAGCTGAATTTGCTGCCAAAGATCCGATGACAGCAGAAATATTAAAATCACTAAACGATTATAAACATCAAGTACGTGCTTGGACAAACTTGTCTGATAGAGCATATCTTGATAACTTTGATACTAAGTAGTGTATTGTTCTAAGTAGTGTAAGCGCGGTTTTATCACCGCGCTTTTTTATAACTTTTGATAAATAATGAGTAACAATTTTCAACATGAATACTAGCTTGAAATTAATCGGTAAAATCATTGATGCTTTAGGTAACCTTTGCAGTGTATTAATGCTGCTAATGATTGTTAATGTTTTCTATGATGTCATCATGCGTTATTTTTTTAATGACGTCAGTATCGGCATGCAAGAGTTAGAGTGGCACCTTTTTGCTGCTATGTTTATGTTTGGTATCGCTTATACCTTAAAAGAAGATGCTCATGTACGTGTCGATATCTTTTATGATGTTATGGCCGCGCGAAAAAAAGCCATGATAAATATTTTTGGCTCAGTCGTTTTTGCTTTACCTATGACCTTACTGATCCTGTATTTTGGTTACGATTATGCCTTTGAGGCATATCAGATGGGCGAAGGTAGTGGTGACCCAGGTGGTTTGCCCCACCGTTGGATTGTGCGAAGTGTTATTCCACTTTCTTCATTCTTTTTAGTCTTGGCAATCATTCATGTGTTGCTTAGTAATATCCAAACACTTATAACGAAAGATAATGCTAACTCCTCTGACAAAGAAGGAGCAGCATAATGACTGGTTTAGTACTTTTTGCTATTGCTCTTGTTTGTCTATTTTTAGGTTATTCGGTAGCCTTTACCTTTGCGGGTGTGTCACTCATTGTCGGCGTTGCTGTACTTGGTGTCGATCTGTTTGCCTTTATGCCATATCGTATTATGGCCATTATGGAAAACACCATCTTAATGGCTGTACCTATGTTTATTTTTATGGGTATTGTTTTGCAAAAAACAGGTTTAGCCGAACGCTTGTTAGAGTCTTCCGCTAAACTTTTTGGTGGCATCGCAGGTGGTGTCGCGGTTTCAACCATTATTGTTGGGGCATTATTGGCTGCTTCTACTGGTGTAGTTGGCGCTAGTGTTGTTGCAATGGGAGTTATCTCATTACCGGTAATGTTAAAAAATAATTATCATCAACCGACAGCTGCTGGCGTTATTTGTGCCTCGGGCACGCTCGGACAAATTATTCCGCCTTCGATAATCTTAATTATTTTGGGCGATGTCATGGGAGTACCTGTTGGTGACTTGTTTCGCGCAGCTGTAATCCCGGGGATGTTGTTAGTTGGTTTTTATACCTTATATATTTTAATTTTAGGAAAAGCTAAACCTGAGCTGATGCCGCCGTTAGTTGTTAGTGAAAGCAAGCGAGAATTATTAGTTCAGGCGCTAAAAGATATTGTGCCGCCGTTAGTACTTATTCTTGTGGTCTTAGGTTCAATATTTGCGGGTATTGCGACCCCTACTGAATCATCAGCGATTGGTGCGGTAGGTGCGATAATCTTATCCATTTTTTATGGCAGCTTCTCTTTTAGTAAAATGCATGAAGTATCAAAAGAAACTGTAAAAGTTACTTCTATGGTTTTTGCGGTGTTAATTGGCGCGACTGCATTTGCCATGGTATTTAGTTACTCAGGCAGTGAATACTTGATAGAAGACTTCTTTATGGAGCTACCAGGTGGGAAATGGACTTTTATTGCCTTAGCGATGTTAGCTATTTTAGTGTTGGGTTTCTTTATCGACTTTATTGAAATCGCCTTTTTGGTCGTGCCTATTTTATTACCAGTGGCGATTGCTTTAGATATTAACCTTGTTTGGTTCGCTATTCTTATTTCTATGAACCTGCAAACTTCGTTTTTAACACCGCCCTTTGGTTTTAGCTTATTTTATCTAAAAGGGGTTGCGCCTAAGTGGATGAAAACCACCACCATTTATAAAGGGGTAATACCTTTTATTATCATGCAAATCATTGTGTTGTTGTTGGTAATATTCTTCCCAGAGCAGCTAATTATTGCATAACTGTTTTTGTCATTAATGCTTATCATGATAACCCATGTACACTAATAGTGAGCATGGGTTATTTTTTATAAGTAACAAACTTCGCATTAACCTTTTTCATGTGCTCGCGAAAGCTTTTATCAAACTTACTTTCGCCACAAGCAAAACTTGAAGTAGAGGCTTCTACAGGGCTACCCAGTATTTGTTCTCGCACTATGGTACAGGTGCCATTATCATTTTTAGTAATTAATTCAGCATGAGAACCGCTGGTATTTTGTTTATGTTTTTCTTCTACCGTTAACTCTACTTCTGAATGCGGTACCGGTATTTGTTCACCATGCATCACAGAGGCCGAGCGGACTTGGTTATGCTCGTTAAATGCATCGTTGGCTAATTGTTTATTAATACTGTTTCGTAAACGCGCTAAGCTGCTATGTGATGATAAGGATGATGTACTGATGGCTGGGCGAACAGGAAGTGGCGCAGGTAAGGCACTAACCTTGGTTTTCTCCGGCACTATTTCTTTTGGCGAATCTTCGCTCTTTTGTTGTACTACTTCTGTTTTGTCGATAGTTACCGCTTTGGCAATTTTAGGTTTTTCTTCTACAACTTTTTTTATCGGGGTAACTTCTTTTGCCTTCACCTCTACGGTTTGCACAATTTCAACGGCTTTTACTACCGGCTGTTTTGGCTGAACTTTAGTGATGACTTTAGGCTGACGATACAAATAACTTTTAATTGCAGGTTTTATAACTTCGGCTTTAGGCTGCGGTTGTTTTTTTGTTGATAGCAAAATTACAGCGAATAATAATATATGAACAAAAACAGAAAAGACTAGTGCGGTGTGACGTCCTTTTAACACTCAATTCACTCAGATAATGTGGAAGATACTGAATTGTATAGACAAACAAGTTGATGATAAGTTCATTTGTCTATACTGATTTTAAATGCTTTATTTTAATTGTCGCTGTTACCGCGCAATGCTTTGCAATACCTCAATATCTACTAGGTTAATGACAGTGCTTTTTAGTTCAGTCATTGACTCTGTAGCGATTAGTAAACCGTCATCGTTTAAGTCAAGGTAACCTTGTTCTCGCATGCTAGCGATCAATGTTGCTTGTGCTCTTTTGTCGATAAATTCAGGGGCATTAATATTATTCAATACCGATAATCGTTTCGCTATATCAACGACCTTAGTTTCTAAATCACGTTTACTTAATGGTGCTAGACGACAAGCCAAAGAGGCGATAATAGTTAAGCGCTGCAAGCTTTCATCAATACACTCAGCCATGGTATGCACCTTGGTAAGTAAGGTAGTATTTTCAGTAAGGGTCTCAGCTAGCGACCAAAAGTCTGCTTTACTTTGCTTAACTATGTCAGCGGCTTTTAAAGCGTTTAATACTTGTAATGTTTGCTCACTAACTTGTTGAGCATCTTGATACAGATAAAAATCTTCTTTTAATAGCGCCATTAATGACTGAACTTTGCTAATAAGTTGCTCTTGGCCAATTTTGTTGTGCCTATCCAATAAGCGACATACAAGTGCTGGTAATGCAAAAGTATGTAAAATGTTGTTGCGATAATAGCGCATCTCTAAACTAGCGGTATCAGTAAGCGAGATAAGGCTGCCAAAACTGTCTTCTGTTACCGTGACTTTATTTAAAGAGATAACATGAGCGACTAACTCTTTGCCTGTCTCTTCAGGTATGGTCAGCTGTTCGCTAAAAGGTGCTTGTCGTTGTAAGTTTAAAAAGAAGTCTAACTGACTCTCTAACTCTATTTTGGCCAAGGCTTTATTTTTTGTGCTATGTAAAATTAAGGCAATAAGCGCAACACCATTTAGGGCCGCACTTTTATTAATATTGGTCATGACTTTATCAGCCAATACATTAACCGTTGGCGTTAACCAAGTAGGTTTTTGAGGCTCAATTGGGTCGATAGCGTCTTTCCAATCAGGCACTTGCTGATTCAAAAATTCATTGACGTTCATTGGCTCACCAAAGTTAACATAACCATTGCCATAGTTACGTAAGCTTTTGATTGCTTTAAGCACACCAAACATTGACTCACTTTGTTTGGCGCTACCACTGAGTTCTTTATGATAAGTCCCGACTTCCATGACATGTTCATAGCCAAGGTAAACAGGTACTAAAGTGAGTGGTCTATCAATACCGCGCAAAAGGCTCTGAATAGTCATCGCTAACATGCCTGTTTTAGGCGCCAGTACTTTACCAGTACGACTTCGGCCACCTTCAGTATAATATTTTACTGCGTAACCTCGCTCAAACAGCAAACCTAGATATTCACGGAAAATAGCTGAATATAAACGATTGCCACCAAAACTACGGCGAATGAAAAAGGCACCACCTTTTCTAAATATAGGTCCGGCTGGCCAAAAGTTTAGATTAATGCCTGCGGCAATACGCGGCATCACTAAACCTTCTTGTAAAATGACATAAGAAAGTAGTAAATAGTCCATGTGGCTACGATGACAAGGCACATAAATTATTTCATGACCGTCTTGAGCGAGTTTTCGCATTACTTTGGCATTATTTACTTTGATATCGCTATATAAACGCTTCCATAACCAATGCAATATTCGTTCGCCTACTCGAAGCCAAGAGACACTATAATCACCAGCAATCTCGTTCATAATAGAGAGTGCTTGTTGTTTTACTTTCGCTTCACTAATTTTTTTACTTTTAGCTTCATCACTAATGATGCGTTTAATTGATGGGTTAGCAAGTAATGCGGTAAACATCTGCTGACGATGCATTAATCTAGGGCCTTTAGCGGCAATTGTTTGGCGATGAAAATGAAAACGAGCAACACGTAATAATTTATGTGCAGCGGCTTGATCATTGCCATGGTTGTCTGAAATATCTCTAAAGGAAAGTGCTTCGCTATAACGAACTAAGGCGTCACGGCCTGAAAATAAGACGATGAAAAATTTTCGTAGCCAGCTCGGAGACTCTTGGTCGGTTAATAAGGTACCGACATTGGCATTATTTTTTTCTTTGGTAGGTGCGCGGCCCCATATCAGGTTGGCAGGAATTAATTGCACATCAAGTTTTGCATCAAGTGTATGTTGCTTTAACAGTGCAAGTCCCTGACTCACGGCTGAGGTTTCTGACGCTTTTGACCACGGTAGTAAAGGGCTTGGCTTTGCTAAACAAAGCGTACGATGAAATTTCTCGCCGTTAAGGGTAACTTGCTCTAGTGGATCGGGTAAGTTTTGCTGTTTACAGGCATTTTGTAATGCTAATAAATCACTAGCAGACTGATGGCGAACCACGTAAAAGATTGGTTGGCTTTGTTGCTCGGCTGTGGACTGAATGTCATTAACTATTTTACAGCGCACTAATAAGCGCAGAGGCAATTTTAATAAAAAATAAAACACAGAAGATAAAATAGACATTAAAGTATATTCATTAAATTTCAAAAAAAGAAGTTTATCACAGTGAATAAAAATTGTCGTATTTTCGTATTTATGGCTAAGCTTGATTGGCTTATATAAGATACAATAACGTGATAGTAAGCTCATTTTCGCTGATAAATAGCGCTATTTAGTACTATTTCATCTAAACCCTTTAAGGACTTTCTTTGAAAAAAATTGCCGTATTTGTTGATGTGCAAAATATTTATTACACCACCCGAGATACCTTTGCCAAACAGTTCAATTACCGCTTGTTGTGGCAAGAATTATTAGCACAAGGTGATGTTGTTATTGCTAACGCTTATGCCATTCAACGTAGCGATGATTTGCAACATAAGTTTCAAAAAGCGCTGAAACACATTGGTTTTGAAGTAAAACTTAAACCTTACATTCAACGAAGTGATGGTTCAGCAAAGGGGGACTGGGATGTGGGTATCACTATCGATGTTATGGAAGCTGCTGCTGAGGTTGATACGGTTATTTTGTTGTCGGGTGATGGTGACTTTGACCGATTATTAATGAAAGTACGTGATAAGTATGGCGTTGCTACTGAAGTTTATGGTGTAGAAAAGTTAACTGCCCAGACTCTAATTAATGCCGCGGACAGTTTTCATAGAATTGAAGAAAGCTTATTAATGTAAGCTAGCTAAGCTCTAGCTAGATTTTTATACTTGCTACTATATAAAGGTATCTTCAAGCAAAGCTAGCACACTAGTTATGGATAATTGTGCTAGCTCGTGATCGGATGACGATTCAATTTCACCCGCTTTATTGCCCAAAGCAATATTAACGCTGTTAGGTTTAGCGTCATGTAATAAAAAAACTATTTTTTTATCTAAGCTAATACAGTCAATGGTAATGGCGTCAGCGGGCATACCTTGTTTGCGCAACGTTTTATCCATAATGCCCATTAAGGTATCAATATTTTTATTGCGCTCAAAAAAACTGTCATTTGCTTGAGCGACAATTTCTGAGACTTGTTTTAGTTTCTTGTTCATTTAATTAACGACCTTGCTATAGGATGACCTTTCAATTTCAATCACTTCTACGGTTAATGAAATTGCAGAAAGAGGTAATTTACTGAGTTCAGTTAATACCGAGCTCGACAGTGCTTTTCGTTGTTCACTTGAGCGTCCTGAGAGAATCTTTAAGGCAACATGAATAAAGTTTTGTTTAATGGTGCCAGAAGTAAAATGTTGAAAGGGTATTACTCGGCTCTTAATGTCATCCGCTTCAAATAACTTACTGTTAAGGGCACCAAGGTAAACACAGTGCATGAGCTCATCAGGGGAAAGTTGTCTCTCTAAACTATCTGAATATTCAATAATACAATGTGGCATCAATTTTCCTTATGCTTGAGTTTGTGCTTTTTAACCAAGTATGCCGTTAATACTAAGGCAATAACAAATAATGCACCACTGGCAATGATTTCATTTTTTGCGCCAAGGCGAATACCACTACCGGCAAGAGAGAAAATCACCATTTGTGGAATAAAACCAACAAAAGAGCCGCCAATAAAGGCTTTCATCGAGACCTTTGTAACCCCGGCAATGATATTGGTTAAAAAGTTACTGCCAATGGGCAGTATGCGAATAATAATAACCTTTACAAAGGTTTGTTCACTAATGAAGCGCGATAACTTTGTTATTTGTGTTGGATACTTTTGCGCAAGTTTTTCACTAAAAGTATAACGAGCAAGATTAAAAGTGATCAGACAACCTAAAGTCACCGCCAAGGTAGCGATGATTGCACCAAGCAGGGCACCTAAGTTTATTCCGGCGACAAGCGCGGCTATTTGTCTTGGTAAGCCTAAGCTCGTGGCGAGGGCTAAACTACAGAAAAGAGTTATGGTGTTAAATATTTTGGCCGAGTTATTATCAACATCTGTATGCCAAGTGACCTTATCAACAACATTTAGTAACCACTGACTTAAATCTATTTCTTTACTGATGAGTGTGGGTAAAAACAAATACAATGCAACGGCTAGTGAGCTAAATATTAGCAGTATAATTAACTGCTTTAAGTATCTGTTTTGTTTTAGTACTGACAATTTCTGAGCTCTATTCGTCGGTTTAGTTTCTATGCAATGAGGTTCTTAAGCAATTTTGCTTTTGCTTGAGCAAACTCTTCTGCATCCAAAAAGCCCTGCTGTTTTAATTTGACTAGTTTTTCTAAGGCATTAACTAGCTCAGTATCAACTAATCCAGCGCTTACTGAATTTTCAGGGTTTACTTCTTTGTCTGAAGAGCGGCTAACTTTTGGCGTTATTATCTCATCGTTTGCTTTACTGGCAATAGACTCACTACTTTGCTGTTTTGCTTGTTGATGAGTGACTGGGCGAATAATAGCAGCTTGTTTATGAAGCGGTGTTTCATCATGTAACTTATGCTCAGACTTTGATTTTTCTGCGGCACTAATTTTAGGTCTAGCCTTTCTAGTACTTGTATTTTCTGCATTAATTTTTTTAGCAATTAACCAGCACCAATCAATTAAATCATCAATTACCTGATAATAACTTCTTTTGGTAATACGGTCATTGCCCTTGCGCAAATACAAGCAGGTAATATAACTGTCTTTGTGATCGGTTATATTTATGCTGATGCGACGAATTTTGCCATCAATCATTTTCTCCGTATGCTCTCGATTAAAAACATCACGTAAGGCTTGTTCTTGTTCATCGCTAAAACCCTGTTCTACCTCGTGATCAATGCTAGCAATAACATCATCTCCTAATAAAACCTGACAAAGAGTAATGTCTGCTATTGGAATGCTTTTTTCGATGGTTTTTTGATGTCGCTTAAACAAATTTAAGATCTGTTTTTCTTTATCTAAACTGATGTGCGCATACTGTTTACGTACCATAGCTTTTGCTGACTTTTTATTAACTTTAAGTTGATAAAAACCATACCAAGTCATAGAAGCGAACATGATAATTAAAAAGAAATAAATTGGTGCGGTAGAGCTTTTGTTATCGATTTTATTAAACGGTACGTTGTCTTGGAATAACTCAAAAGCTTCGCCAGTTTGTTGTTGAAGTAAAATTAATTCAGCATTTTTATTGATTCTTAGCTGTAATGCCTTGGCTGTGGATAGTGGGTTATTTAATTGCCATTCCACCTTGGGTATAACTGTTTTTTGACCTACTTGGCTAATTTCTTGTGAATGATTTAAAGAGTTTAATCGCCATTCTTTTTCGTTTTTTTGCAATAATAACAATTTGTTGTGAAGTGTAGGTGCATTGCGGCCTCGATAAAGCAATATCTGATTACTGTGTATTTTTTTATGGCTTTTATATAGCGCGTGTTGAGGAGCCTGTTCTCGCCAATCTTCTCCACCTTGGCTATAGGATAACCATTGATAGCTTTGGCTGTTCTTGCTTTGTTTATTATTACTTTGATACTGATGCGAAATTAGTAACTGCTCGCTATTTTTATCTGGCCAAAGGAACTGTTGAATATGTTGAGCGCCCACAAGATAAAAACTATTGTTTATTTTGTTGTTCTTCAAAAAAGGGTTGTTATCGGGCACGGTAAAACTACGCATACCGAATTTTTTCGGGTTAATACGCAAAATAGCGCCAGAATATAAAGGAAACTGGCTTAGTGAGTCGCTTGACTCTAGCGCAATATAAAGTAAAGCGAAGTTATCATTCCATGGCTTAATATAAGGGTTAAAGCTCAGTTGCTTAATGCCATGTTTAGCATCAGGTATGGTTATACGTAATACTTCTCGTGTTTTGTTTAAATCTATTTGGCTGGGGTTACTTAAATCAAGTTGCCATTCAGTAATAACACCATCAAAAGCCATCGATAATTTTGCATGGCGCTCTTGTATTCGCTTGGTCGCCGAATTTTTATTACTTGCTTCGGTATGCGCTGTGTAAAAAGTCAGAAAACCTTGTTGATCTTTTAGTGAAAAATTTGGGTGTAAGGTAAATGTATTGAGTGTTTTTACGGTATTACTAGTTAATGTCAATTGATTTAAATCTAACAGCAATGACGCATTAACCGCGGTATTTTCTTTCTTTTTTTGCTCTATGAGGTAAATTTCACCCTGTTTATTACTGGCATAATACTGCTGAGGGTTCACCGGATGGGCAATAAACTGTCGCCACTCGTTATTTTTTTTAGTACTAACGGGCAACTGCATAAGGGGTTGCAATGAAAAATCATTACTTTGATTGTTAGTATTATTGCCGCTATTTTCTTGTGCGTAACTAAAGTGAGCAAATAAAACTAAGTAGCAGGATAAAGCGAAGATACAAGAGATAGTAGAACGAAATGACTTTTGTCGGCGCGAGTGAGTTTGGAAAGCAAAAATCATTAGTTATTAATATCCATAGTGAGTCTTTTAGTAATCCATACTTAAGGTTCAGTAATTATAGATAAAAACTAGCCGCTTTTAAATAAGTGCACCTTCATTACTTCAATAAATTGAGACTTATTCGCATCACTTGCGTAACTTAATTTACCTTCCAGCATAAGTTCGTCACCGATGGTGGCATTTTCCGCAAGATATTGCGCCTGTTTGCCCCAAATGTGTATATCGCGCTCGATAGATAAGGTTTGCCAACTTTGTTTGTCATTATTATAAATATGCTGATTTATAGAGACTTTAGCTTGCGTTAACTGCTTATTATGCTCAGTAGTCATTAACTGTGGCTGTGATATTAATTGGGCGCTGCAATGAATTTGGTTAATGGCTTGGGTATAACCTTTATTAAATTTTTGCACAAAATTGGCGTGTACTATGTCAGGGTGATAACTATTGCTGCTGCCCTTGTTAGGTTTCATATTGGCTAAATAGCCATGTACTAAAATAATGTCGCCTTTGTTGGCTGAATTTAATGCTTGCTCAACCAATTCACCTTCAACTTTGACATGGTGGTAACTTGTCCACTCTTTGTATTGATTGGTTTTTTTATCAAGCCATTTACTGTGAGTAGCAAGTACTATTTCTGTGATGGCAACGACGGGATTTGCCCGATAACGAATATCAGGTGTCGCAACTAAATTACCGAGTAGTGTTACTGCGCAGAGTTGTTGCTTATTTGCCTGTGTTTGTGCTGAATGTTTTGCTTGCAATGCATGGCTCCAATTTTCGCCTTTGAAAATCATCGCTGAGTTTATATAATTAGCTAAAGAAAGTATATAAACTACAGAAATGACAGATAAAACCAAACTGATAAATAGCTTTGACAATATTGCCGTCGCGTATTTAGATAATATAGATAG
>Ga0208182_1000571_pt1 | contig 22990 bp, 38 predicted proteins | sample MalvireepMed_906_FD_184248 | JGI IMG/M metagenome (GOLD analysis project Ga0208182, IMG submission 184248) | Marine viral communities from the Global Malaspina Expedition - Malaspina viral metaG DeepMed_906 (SPAdes) (version 2) | ecosystem: Environmental > Aquatic > Marine > Oceanic | place...
GGTTTCTTCATAAGAATTATAAGTTCGTCTATGATCTTTAGATCAGTCATTTATTTTATTAACTCCATCGCTCGTTAAACAGAATATTCAATACTGCGCACACTAACATTATAACACCGACCCAGAAGTTAAGCCAACTTTCTAGAGCAAAAAAACAGGCAAAATTAGTTACTGCAAAGAAAAGACAAAGGTTGGATTGTTTAATTCTCACAATGTTGCCCTCGGCGGGTAATAATTATTCTATCATCTTTCTAGTTAAGTCAAGAGTAAATTTACTAATTTGTACCAATCCTTCATAGTTAATTAAGTCTGAGTCATCAGTGGTCCGATGGTACTGAGGATGAGTTCCTGTGTGGAAAAAGAGGACAGGCACACCATTCCAGTTGAATGGAGCATGGTCTGATCTGTTTCCAGCGGCAGTGATATTGACATCAAACGGATAGTCATCATCTAATTTATCTACTAATTGAGTTACTGATCTTGATAGATTACCACCCTGAGCAGTAACAGTTGTTCCTCTCAGTCTTCCTACCATATCTAAATTAATCATTAATTTACAATTGTCAAGAGGCAGGAGAGGGTTTCTTACATAATATTTAGAACCCAGCAAACCTAACTCTTCAGCATTGAAAGCAATAAAAACAATAGTATCTTTTGGCTTAGTGTCACCTAACGCTTCAGCAAGTTCAAGTAGGGCGGTTGTTCCAGAAGCATTGTCATCCGCTCCATTGTATACATCACCATCTCTATCAACGCCCAGATGATCCATATGAGCCCCTATGACCATATGTTTGTCACTGGTCCCTTTGAGTACTCCAATGACATTCATTGTTTCTACCTGTACGGTTCTCCATCTAAACAGACCCACTCTCCATCTAAACGAATAAGTAAACTTTTGCAGGCGAGTCTCAAGACCATAAGATTTAAATTCTTTTCTAATAAAAGATACAGTTAGAAAGTTTCCCGGATTCCCCGGCTTTCTCCCTTCCATCTCATCAGACGATAGATACGACAGTGACTCCTTACAGTTTTCTACTGTGATGGCCGGTTGCGCATTTACAGACGCAGGAAAAGACGTGAGTAATAGTGCCCACAGAATCAACCGTTTCATATTAAACACCAACCTTTTCTTTTCTGTTGTTTAGAAGATTTACAAGACCACGCAGACGAGCAGTAATCTTATGATTCCACTCACGAGTATACTGCAAGGTTTTAAATCTGTCAAGCTCTGTCGAAGTAAAATAAACAGACTTGTCAAAAACAGTATCAAATTTAGCTACCACTTCATATCGACAGCATCGTAACTTTTGAAATCTCACATCATTAGGCACTGATACAACGTCACGAGGATTAACTTTACAAATCATAATTTTATTTCCGCCACTTTCATCGTCAGTGTTAGGGTCTGGATTATCCAAATCAATTCCACCATATGAAGTGACATAATCAATCGCCCCAACATGAAGACCGTTACCACAATGTTGTGAACGATTAGCATCTACTGACTCACGCGGAACTTCTGGAGTATCCCCGATATTATTATCAATCGTACCAGTATAGAGATCCTTGTTACTACTACTAACTGCTTTATAAGCAAGAAAATGTCCGTCGGCAGTGATAGGAAGATTCTTGTTTTGCATGAAGTCAAACAGTTCAAGAATGGATTTATCCGATGGATTTTGTGCCATGTTATCTAGGAAATTAAGCATGGGTTCAAAACCTACGCCCTCATTTTTCATCTGAAGAATGCGGTCAGCAAAGAGTTCTGGCATCTCCACATCATTCCATAAAAATTGACCCTTTTCAATCTGGATGTAGCCATCACAATAGTTGGCGATATTTTGTGCTACATTAAACTCTGCTTCAAAATATTCTACGTTCTTGTTTTTAAGATACGCAAGCAGTTTATGGTAGCTTGGGTGACTTTGACTAAAAGCATAAGTTGTCCCGTCAACAATAGCGCACACGTTTCCAGAATTTGAAATGATGTAGTTCATCGTTTTCTCCTGAGGTGAAGATACCAGTAACGCTTTGATTGTAACACACTTATCGGATTTGTAAAGTATCTACATTAATTTTTTCTGGTTTTTCCTTTGAGATATGTATTAGGGTAGGAAATTGAACGGAATCCTTAGTCGCAGACTTCTTAGTCTCTGTTTTACTTTGAGACTTAGTTCCTTCCAGTGGGATTGACAAAATATCTTCCAAAGAAGGCACTTCTACGTCCTTGCTCAATGCCCAAAGAACATTATTCTTTTTAGACCACGCACGCATTCGACGTATAGGAACCACCAAATTAAAAGTTTCTCCAGCACCCCTCACAAGCATCCCCATATATTGACCAGCTTTATCACCGGAACGTTCACTAAGAAAAACACCACCGCCTGAACTTCCGGGAAATGCAGTAACCGTGGTTTGATCAAAGACAGTGCCATCACCAGTTCCCAGATTAAGAACTCTACCTACCTGAGAAACAATTCCACGAGTCATAGAATTAGAGCCTGTCTGCCCCAGTAGCGATCCTACATGATACAACTCTGTTCCAATAGGAACAGGAACTCCCTTACCATCATAAAATTCAGAATTATTAGCAATGAAGCTTCGTTTTCTAACCATCAGAAGAGCCAAGTCTTCTCCATCGTTTGCGTCACTATATTTCAAAACCTTAGCATCCATCTTAAGCTCACCCACACGTCGCCCATTTTCCACCAACTCCTTAACAATATATACATCTCTAAATTCTACCACCTTCATAGGTTGACCATTATTAATAACATTTCTAACTGATCGCAGGTTATCTATAACATGACCAGCCGTCCACACAAAATTAATCTGTTCTGTTTTATTAGGTGATACACGCACTTCTCGCGTTATAATAACTCCCGACCCTTCACTCATACCCGCTTTTACGGTAACAGAAATTTCTTGTAACTTCTGATAGAGTTCATCAGAAAATACATTATGGGTTGTAAACAAAACAATAATTAGTGACAATAGAGCTTTCTTCATGTTTGTCCTTCCTAAAAAACAGTGGTGAGAGAAATATCCATCTTAATATATCCTAAGTGGCCCTATTTAGCCTAAAAATTTTAATCTTTTTCAGGAAGAATTGTATCAGGCAGGTCATGAAAGCTTATATCATCACTATTACTGAAGCTACCGCCTCCCTTTCCTTCTCCTTTAGTGCCTTCGCCCTTACCTTTACCCTTACCCTTTTCGTCACCCTTTTCTCCACCTTCTCCTTCTCCCCGCTTTCCATTGTTTTTTCCCATTACGGATTCTCCGGCCCTAATTTTACCAAGAGCACCATCCGCCCTTTCATGTCCTTCCACAGAATAAGGAGTGCGATAGGAACGAGGCTCTTTCATATCCTGAATAGCAAAAGATAAAAGGTACTGTCTCCATCCTATATCTTCTTCTTCCTGCGTACCACTAAGATTAGTTGCCCAAATATAAATATGACCATCCTCTTTTGTTCTTTTGTCTGGCTCTTTTACCACAATCCAATGTACTAAAAATTTATTGGGAAGACTATCAGCAGACGGCCATCCAGCAAAATTTGGTATTGACATACCAACAGAAAGACAGAGGTATAATGTTAGAGATATAACAGCAGCTTTTAGAAGCCAGTGACCCTTAGATCCAATAATAAACCATAATATTAAAGCCGTAAGACTGAAAAATACTAGTGGGATTGTCATGGTGTGCCTCCGGGCAAAGTAGGCGCAGGATTTGTAACGATCAGAGATTTCTCTAGTTGATTTGTGTGTATCACTTTACCTTCACTATCAACAGTGAATCTAAACGCTGTTTTTTCCTCGCCCCTCGCTGTTAATACAACATTTCTACCTGTCACCACGCTATATGGATTAATTTTCTCTAAAATAATAGTTACAGGAGTTTCAGCTTCTTCTCTCTTTGTATACATGTGAACGTTAACTACGTATTCACCCGGAACATATCCTCTAATGCTGACCATCTCCCGGTTTTCCTTGTATTCTACAACTCCAAACGCCGTAGAAATCGTATCGAATGCTACCCCCGTGTCATCGCGATCTAAGTGCATCAGGCCTTGCTCTCTTCTATTGAAGGCCACTAGATTTCCCTCAGGATCTTCTACATAAGTATCCACATCATCATCCATATCAGATGACCATATCACAGTGATTATAAATTCTGCTTTAGCATCTACAGTTTTATTTTTTTGATTTGGATTTATAAGTACAAACGCCAGAGAAAAAAGCGCGGCAAAACATAGAAGTGTATTGAACAACAAATCCAGAAAAGCCATGTTGGTATGATAGTTTCTTTTCATTTTCTTGCCTTATCTATAGCCTGACTCAGATTGAAGTACTGAATCTTCAGGAGGGCGCTACAGCCCAATCCTACGAGTGTAGTATACAAGGCTGTTGACATTCCAATCCCTAAATTTTTAATTAGATCTTGAACGGTAGCCATATCTTGTACATCTATGCCTGCAAAACCAGAAAGCATCATGATGAATCCAATCACGGTTCCAATCATACCAATACTTAGACAGAGGTCACTTGTAAACCATCCTACCTCCATAAGATGCTCAATTTTCTCTACGAGGTAATCTTCAGTTTGGTCGTTATCAAGAAATTTACTCAGTGTCCAAGTTTTATATCCGCACCAGCCGGACATAACAGTAAAAATAGTTAACAGTAAAAAACTAAGCTTGGTAGCATCTTTATTCCACATAGTGCTCAGCCAACCATTTCCTGCAAGGTACAGGGCGCCTAACATCGCCATGCTCATAAATAGCCACCACTTTAAAAATAGTGTGTGCTTTATCATGTTTCCACTCCATAAAAGATTCACCCACAATCCGAACGTGGCGACATATGGGGAGACGTACCTTCCGTCATCCATTTTACTTCATCGTGATGACTGTTTGCCCACTCGCCTAAAGCCCACTCGATAATCTCTTTTTTATCCATGGACTCCGATACAGATTTGCGACTCTCTAAGATAATTTTATTGTCTCGTGTTTTACACATAATAATTTCTTCAGCTTCATCGACAGAAGCCCAAGCGGGTTTTGTTTTATACCACTTCATGTCTAGCCCTTTTATCCATAAGATGAATGTAGTCTACCGTGTTATTAATTTCATCTTCATTAAGCGCCCCCCAGCCATGGCTTATGAGGGATACAATCATAGGATATTGAATCAATATATTATCAAGCGTTGCCTGAAAGTCAACCTTAGAAACCTTATAGGCATCAGTCTGCTGCGCAGCGCGGACAATCTTGTCAAGTTTTGAACTAACCAAACCAAACTCTTTTGTAATGGAATTAACATCCTCAAAAAACATACTAAGCCTGTGTGAGGATGGCAACTTGGCTGCTATGTCTGCCAATCTACTATCTTTGTCAAATTTTCTAACCGAAATATATCGGTTAATAGCGTCTTGGTTCTTTTCGAAAATCTCCTTGGTTTTAGATTGAAATAATTGATAAAAATTAGACCAATTGGATCTTTCCGTGACCCTCATGGTCTTTCCTTTGGATGGTGTCATTATATAAACATTATATTGAGAAAGATCTACGTCATTGGTATGCAGTAACTGCATGGCAGATCTTATATTAGTGTTCCAGCATGACTCAAGTTTACCGCGAGATTCAAATATATAATATGCATTTTCTTGTTTTACAGAAACCTTCTCGGATTTCCACTCTACAACTGAATTACCATCTGTATCTTTGGTAACTGTTAATTTCTTAACAAGAGTTGTACCATAACTACTATGGCTACGTGATTCTGGAGCGGGAAGCTCCGAGGTCAGTAACAAATTCTCTTTACTACATCCTAATGCAGCAAGTACGCTATCCATAGCAATGTTTCTGAAGAGATAGCATGACCTAACACGAGCGGTATCTTTGATATATTCTTTAGTTCTACCAATTCCACCCCTCTTGAGATCATCATATACATATATGCACTGAGTATCCAGATGAATATCACTCTCACTTGTGAGACGAACAGTGTCAACAACATTACCAGTCACATAATATCTACGACTATCTCCCTTTTCTCCCATACTAATATTATAATTAAGATTAGGAAATAATACATGCTCCTTCCACTTCATATTATCATGAATGGCTGCTGCTTGCGTTCTACCAAATTTATCAGAAAGCTTAAAGAACTTCATGCGAGCATCAAACAGTGTCTCTTCAGAGTCTATTTCTTCCTGAATAGCTGCAACAATACTGTTTGTAATGTTATTGAATTGTTGAGATAAAAAATCTTTTGTTTGTTTGGTATAGGATAAAGATTCCCGACTGGGAGTAATATCTACTGCACCAATGTCAACATGTAAAACAATGCCGCTCAACTTTTGATTATCCACTTGGTCTTCATCAAGAGGATAGGCGACATTACCCATCACCAGAGTATTTTCCCACCCATATACCAATTCCCAATTATCTTTTTTCAGTAGCGGCTTGCTATCTGACATATTGAGATTACCACCCTGAACGTTTGGCTTAACCTTAAACCATTTGTAAACATTTTCAGCCTCATCCTTAAATTTCCAACAGTCATCCTCTTCAACATTAATATTTACAAATACACCGTTGATCTCATCAGTTTCCTGCTCATTCAGTAGGGCAAATACGGGATTCCCTTCCTCGTTTTTGTACGCAGTGTACGTTCGTTTGGTCCCGTCTTGGAAAGACTCCACAGTAAACTGATCGGTATATGCGAACGGAGATTTACTTCCCAACCCTAAACACCCAACAGAATCATTGCGGTGTGTCTTAGTCGAATTGAAGTACGAGGTGTAGAGATGCATACATTCATCATGGGACATACCGATCCCGTAATCTCTAATAGAAAAGAAAGGCTCAAGCCGATTGGGGAGGTGAATATCAAATGGTGTATCCACGTTACCGTTCTCCACATGAGCATCGTATGCATTCGTAGATAGTTCTCGGATGACCGCCTTAATCTTATTAGAATAAAGCCCATCTGAGAGAATAAAAAACGCTTTAGCAGATGCCTGAATAGAAAAATTAGACTCTTCAAACTCGCCTGAACGCTCAACAACATTAACAGATTCGTGTAACTTCATCAATTTTCTCCCTAGCAACGTGGATGATACGCTCTCATTCTACAACAGTTATCGTGGTTTGCAATCTTTTTCTTTATTTTTTTTTGTTGTTTTTTGCGATTTAGCCTCAGTTGATTTCTGCATCTTTTCTAGCATCTTGCTTCTAGCCACAGCATCGGGGTGTATTTTCATTAGAATGCATCCAAGTGCCTAAGAGTTTCAGTTATAATGTCATCACCCAGAAACACATCGTTCAAATGAATATCAAACCCACGTTCCGATATCTTCCAGTTAATACCGACCGTCATAGTTCCGTATACTTTGAAAGTTCGGATACACGCATCAAGAGGATTGGTTGCTAAAATAACGGCGTTTGTAAGACTATTGGAAACATAATATTTATGTAGTTTCATCACTTTCTTCCTTTAATTTTTCGGCTGTTACTCTTAATACCTCCTGTTCCATTTTCCATGTTTCTTTTTTCGCTCTTCTATCCTTAGCACTCTGGATTCGCCTTCGATGTTTTTCAGCTTTTCGCTGCTTCTTAGTTTTTTTTGTCATGACAAATCCTTACGTTATACACATGTATATCAAAATGTTGTCTTTTTCCGGGGGGAAAAGACAGTCGGAAGAGATAAGGTACGACAACTTCTTTGTTTAATATCTCATTAAAATAGAATCAGAGTTCACTTCCCTTCTTCTTGTTATCCCTTGTGAAGATATGTAGTACTCGCGCTCACTAATTTCTTTACCCAACAGGACGCTGCGTTTGATTTGCTGGTCTGTTGGATGGCGCCCAATAATATTGTTATACAAGTTATCACAAGACACTTCAGCAGTTCTAATGACGATATCATTTTCAAATATTGATGCGTAGGTACAGGTAACAATAATTGTTACAAGATGTTGTATCTTTCTAGACAATAGAGATATTCTACACTGTCTATCTCCCAACTTCAATTGGTATTTTCTCATTAAGGAGCTTAATTCTTTTCCTGTCCCTTGAAGATTTTTAGCAGCAAAAGCCGCATAAGCTTGAAGTGTAAGAGGAAGGCCATCCATACGCATAGCGCCTTTATGATACGTTGTTTCCTTAAGCATCCACTGAGCGTAAGGTAGGAATAGTTTATAATTTTTAGCCATATCCACCAAAGACATATTCTTTTTACCAGTCTTAGCTAGGGCTTGACCAATAGGTTCAAAGTATTGTAGACCATGTTCTTTAACAAGGGATTTAAAGAAGGCCATGTTTAACATATCACCCTCACCCTCATAAATAAGAGGCGCAAGAAACTCATGAATATTATCTCCAATTGCATGACCCTCCAAAAAAGATCTACCTCCATGTGTTTTCATACATAGATCTATTGCAGCTTCTTTCTGGCATTCAGACCCAAAGGTCTTAGCTATAATACATTCCAACTCACCACGATAACCGCTATCAATTAATGATGAGCACCATGCCACCAAAGCATCAGATGATAAAATATATCCAGCCAATTTTCCAATTCTATTCTGCACCAGCTCTCTATTCTTTATGGGCTGCCCATATGTTGTTCTATAATGTGCCCACGGTATCATAGATTCCAACATCATCTTCATACATCCCGATGCATTAGCACAGAGGGAAATTCTTCCCAAGTTTAAACCATGATATGCTATTGTAAGACCATCACCTCGCTCAAGTTGAATGAGGTTTTCTTTGGGGACTCTGAAGTTTTTAAACACCAAACCGTTATTATGAAGACGCTTCAATGCGTGCAGTCCATAGTTAACGATTTGAAATTCATCATTCTCAGCCGCAGGTAGTTCTACCAAAAGAACCTGTGGTTTACTATCTATCATACATACTAAAGAAATAAGACGGCCACATATCGCATTGGTGATAAATAATTTTTCTCCATTAACAACATAATGATCACCATCCAAGACGGCTGTTGTTTTTAGGGAAGTCATATCAGATCCAGCGCCCGGCTCTGTTAGGGCAAACCCAGAAAGAAATTTACCGTTGGCTAATTTTGGAAGGTATCGCTCCTTCTGGTCTTGATTACCAAATGTTTTAATTGGATCAACAGCACCAATACATCCATGTACTGAAGCTAGACCGGCGACATTTGCTTCAATGCGCGCAACTTCTGTTAGAAATGCTGAGAATTCAGAAAACTTTATTGGTGGCTTTTCTGCAAGTGGGACAAGTAATCCAAAATATCCAGCTTCAGAAAGATCTGTTAACAGATCCTCATGTAGTTTGCCACTAGAATTATGGCACGTACCCGTAGCTTTGTGCCTATTAATAGTACTTATACTATCTTCTAGTTTATGCCAATTAGGTCTGGTCAAATCAAAAGAAAAGAATTCGTTGGAGGGAAATGTATGATCCCAGACAGCTCTATACACTGGGCTATTTTTAGTTTGGTATTTTTCCTGAAATAATCCCTCCACCTGATCATCTGCTGTATCTATTTTGCCTATACTCTCAGACTCGTCAGTTGTTTTTCCACTCAACTCCATGGCAACTTCAGCAAATGACTTACTCATATCTTGTTCTCCAGTGTGTTTTACTGCTCGTATATTTCAGAAAAATTAAAAAATCTCCACCGCTTGAGGTGATCCACATCTTCATCTTCGTCAATATGATGCAAATACTCCAACAGTAAACTCCAGTTGTCAAACATATGTTGATGTGGAATCACTCCAAACATCCAGTTGGGCACACTAGGCTTACCTTGTTTACATACTATTAGTACTGGCTTCTTCTGGCTAACAGCTACAAACGCTTCATGATATGAGCCGCACATATGAACATCTATATCCATATACATTACCACAAAGTGGGCGATGTCTACCATACGCAGATCAATAGCAGCAATATCTTTCATCTCTCTTTTAATATTATCAAACTGATGTGTCCTCTTTAGCTCATTTATTGTCTCCCGAAAATTAATATCTTCCTTGGCAAACTCTGTTGGTTTCTTAGATGGGTCAAGAACGCCCACGCCCATCTCTTTTAATTTAGGCGAGAGGTTCCTTCTCCATGTTACACCACCATCAGCCACACGATCCATTGGGCCACACAGATAACAGATAGTATTCTTTAGTCTATTCATTTTTTCTCCTAAGTAGGACTGGAAGGAATTGAACCTTCGGCCACCGCTTTATAAGAACGGCGCTCTTACCACTGAGCTACAGTCCCGTCAATTCCGATTCTTTATAAGGAATTATACTCGTGTATTCCTTATCGTCAATAGTAAACTTCAGTTCCACCCACCAATCATACTGACCGTCATCTCTATTCCAAGGTCTGAGTATCACTCCTTTCTCTTGTTGAAAGGTAATAACTTTGTCATCAATCTTCATACTCACTCCAACAGCTTAGAAAGGGAGTGTCACAATCAATAATGTCATCCTCTATGTTGTTTGTTAGCCAGCAATTTGTAAGTAAAGTTCCGTCAAGCACATTATTCAATACTATTACCTCACTATCCAAATCCTTGTCGCTCATTTTGTTCAGCTCTTCTCGTAGTTCTCGCCATTTCATATTGTTATCCCTTGTGAAGATATGTAGTACTCGCGATAGGATTTGAACCTATGACCTACGGATTAGAAGTCCGTTGCTCTATCCAACTGAGCTACGCGAGCGTATTAGAGGGTAGATAATACTTCTTCATATAGAAGAGCCAAATCTTGTAGTTGGTCTGGTGTATATTCTATACCACATTCTGCAAGATGAGTTCTAAATTTAAAAGGAGCCATCTTGAACGCCCCAATAAAATGAGTGTAAAACTCAGGATCTTTGATCATCTCTTGTCGCAACTCTTTTTTAACGTCCATCGTGATTCTCCCATGTAGTGCAGTTGACATCCTCATTGTACATCAGCATAACAAGAAGTCAAGAAAAAAAAGGGGGATTAAATCCCCCTTAAGCTACTCTAGTTCTATCACAAGATCTGGAGGCATAACCTCGTAGATCTTTCCCGCTTCATAATGAACGCGGGGCGGCTGATAGAAAAGGTAGCGTGCTCGTGGCTTCTTCCACTTTACGTGGAAGGGTGCCGTAATAATGCCCCACGTACCTTCTAGAACTGTGACAGCTCCTCCAACAACTCCTTTTGTTGTGTTGAGAACAAATCCACCTACAGAATGCAAGCAACCCCTGATAGGATACACTGCATACACAGTACCGCTTTCACGAGGCTCATGTGCCCATACACTAGAGTTAAAACTTAGCGCAACCATAACTGACAAAATCATTTTGTACATTCATATCTCCTATGTCGTCAATACTACTTAAATGTCTGAAGTCTTTTTTCCAATTTTTTCTTTTCTTTGCTCAGTTTACTGGATTTTCTTTTTAACTCCTTATGTTCATGAGGATTGAGCTGAGGCTCGTGCAAAGCGTTACCAACAAGGAACAGCTCATTTTCTATTAGAGAAATTCTGGATTTGATTCTGTCTTGCTTCATTTTAATATAGAACTAAAAGGGTTCTGCTTCAGTAACGGCTGCCTTCTTTGGTCGCACTACCTTAGAAAAGGTATTAGGAACAACAACAACAGACGTGCGATTATTACCCTGACCATCTTTCCAGCTGCGTTCCTGAAGTCGACCCTTCAGGATTACTCTATCTCCTTTAGAAAGGTTAACGTTTTTACAGTAAGGGACGTGCCATCCCCAAGCATTCACATCAATATAAAGAGTCTCTTCCTTTTCCCGATTGAGACGTTCGTTGACAGCAATTCTAAATACAGCCAAGTCCTTATCTTCTGAAACGGTTTTGTATTCAGGATCTTTAGTCAAATTTCCTTCAAAACTAACGAGATTATTATTCATCATACGTCCTTATCAAAGTGTTTAAGAAATTGGGAAAGTTAATTGGTTGCCTCCCACTCCAAACACACCAGAGAGTTAGTACCCACGTCGAGTCAGCGCCTTGCGGGCCAACCGTCGTCCATAGGTAACGCCATGCTGACGCAAAAGCTGACGGACTGCGCCGCCGCTCTCCGTGTTCGCAAATTGTGAATACAAGGTGCGCCCACTCATCTCGCCGGTAGCAAAACTCTTCATCGTACTCACACTAGACTTACTCGACAAAATGCCACTCCAATCAACCATAACTAAACCTCCAATAAAGAAACAAACTAACAATAAACTATTTTGTGAGGACAATTATAATAATTATCCATAAGGTGCGACTTCTTATATTTACCCATATAGATGAATTCATAGCAGTGTGAATGACGCTTATCCTCTACTGCCATGATACCATCTTTCATCACAGATTGCACAATAAATTTGCCGTAGTGGCCCATATAGAGTCTGTCCATGGTTTCTGGATTTTCCCAGTATGGACCATTACTACCTACAGACCTGATAGTATCCCCCTTCTTTAAATTTCGCCAGTCTTCGATGACTTGGTTCTTTTTTTTTCTAAGGTAGAATACATGATCACAGTTCTTGCAGGCAGAAGATCGCACATGACAATCTGTTTCGCACTCGGGGCATTTTTTAGTTGGTGTTTTTCGTGTTTTCATCTTTACGTCGTGAAATAAAGGTCGTTATCGTCAGATATTTCTTCCACTTTAATATGACCCCCAATGAATCTCTCCATGAGGAGCGCCCCTATTCTAGCTTTTTCACACCATCTAACAATCTTAACCACGTTGTCCAATTCTTTGAATCCAGAGTTATGGGCTGATTCAATTATAGCATCCAGTTCCTCAGATGTAAAGCAAATCCATTTATTTTCTTCCTCAGACCATACTAGGTTGTCGTGCGGAATTAATTGTGAAAGATCTAACATGGCCTATTCCAGAAACAGAGGAACTCTTTTATCAATAGCATTTTGAATTCGCCCCTTGAATGCTAAAGCAGAAAATGGGAGGTCAATAGTTACTTCAACATTTGTGTCATGAATATCTATCGTCCCTTTTGTGTTGACTCCTCGACTTATTCCTTCAAATTTAAAATAATTTTTTTCCTCGATGACTGAAATATCCTGCATCTCAAAGGCTTTAAGTAAATCATCAAGTGCTAACTTCATTTTACCTCTTACATCGCTAATGTCAAGAGTGTGTTCATAAATTCCTGTAACCTTAGGCATCCTTTTCTCCTTCGTTGGGGGAATCGTATCTTTTAAAAACAAGTCCACAGTCTTTACAGTTAAATTTGTCATTTGCTGGATCAACAGGACACTTAAAACTCTGTTCCCAGTTGACACTTCCACATGAACACTTAATCACTTCTTTTTTCTCCAGATCAAGTTCAGTACCCAAACCCCATATTTCATTCATATCGTCGGCTTCAGCCTGTCGGGAAAGAATAGCATAGATTAGACAGGCCCCTCTCTTATAGCCATCTTTAAAATCCGTAGCCTTAGCACTCGATTCGTTAATAGTTAATATTTGATAGACAAGAGGATTTTCAAGAAGTATTTTCTGGGTGACATCTTTCCAAAATTGTTTTCTGGCGTGCGCCATTGAGGCTGAAGTGGATTGTATAACCTCCGTCGAAACTATTGGCATACCCATTTTTATCTCCACATATTAGAAAAGATATAGTGGGTATACACATTTTTAAGGCAATAACTTACTAAGTGGTTTAATAACATAGTGACCAATAAAGCCACCAATCTGTTTTTTACCCATACTGGCTCGCATATTATTTTCCCAGTTAGTCAAGGGGCATTTGATTTCTTTACTGAAAGTAATCAGGAAAATAAAAGAACAGATAGGCAGTGAGATATACCAAGGAGCCAGAAATGGAGCGATAAAAAAGGATACAGCATTACCAATGATAATAAACATGTGAAATATTACTAGTAAAATCCATTTTGTTTTCATGTTATTCCATAATAAAAACCCGTGCGAGGTGAAAAACTAATTAATAGTGATACGCTTTGGTTGTTTTTCTGGAGGCACTATCTCCTCCAGTTCCACAACTAACATACCGTCCTTCATCTCTGCCGAATTTACCTCCACCTGTTCGCCCAAAGTAAACTTCCTCACAAAATTGCGAGTAGCAATACCCTGATGAATGTGGTTATCCGGCTTGTTCCTGTCCTTGTTATCTCCTGTGATAGAAAGAATACCATCTTCCACCACTACTTCAATGTTATCTTTACTATAGCCCGCGAGAGCCATTTCTACTAAAATTTTATCTCCATCCTTAATAATATTGTAAGGAGGGAACGTATTACACAGATTATCACGCTTAATAGAGCCCAATCTGCTGAATACACCATCTAAACCAATCGAAAAGGGAAAAAAGTCCTGCATAAACTGATCGTGTCGTTTTACTATGTTACTCATAATTTTCTCCTTGTAAAGCAAGAATAATTAGTCACCCTATAAGGCATGACTATTTTCTACCCCGCACGGGCTCCTTATTCTTTCCAAACTATATCAATAATGTTTTCTCCAAAGAATTTCTTTGTAAATTCTACTGCGTCCATCGGATCAAATTTTTTACACGTATATATATCTACACTAATAAAAAAGGGAGGCTTAGTATCCCAAGTATACATGTGCATCCCAGATTCTTTCCAATGCATGTATCCGCACCACCCATAATCGGGCTCATGAGATAAGATTGGAGAGGTTACTGGTGTCATATCGAGAAGAGGACCCACACTTTTAATATAGCGTAATATCTCTATGGCGCGCATAGGACGCTCAAGAGTTGCCTCTATGACCAGTCTTTGTCTAGTTATCGTCGGTGATAAGTCTCTCCACATCGTCGGCCTCCCAACTTAATATTACCTCTTCACCACAATTACTACACACTTTTTCAAATTCATCTACAATTGATCCACAATCACAATAGTTCCAAATTGTCATTCCTGCTCCTTATTTTTAAAAAAAAACGGGTTTTATCGAGTTTACTCAGTACAGTGTGGATTACCCGAAACCACCTGCTCCATAACCCTCCTGAGTAAACAAGGGGGAATTTTTTAGTATCTTTAGTCGGTGAAGCGTGGAAAAATTCTTACAAAAACCACCTTCATACTAAAGTCGCCGACTAAACCAGCTAATCTATATTAAATATAGACTTGATATCGGACACACGAATCACCCTCGGGTCTCTACTTCTGGGCGTACCGTAGTACCCAAAAGCATGGCCCTTAGAATGGAGAGTCTCACCAATAAACTGGTAATTCTGCACGGCATTCAAGTCAGGCTGAGCCTCATGTCCACATTGTTGACACTTAAACTCGTCTGCGTTTTTACGATTATCCTTTTCTACATGTCCGCATTTGGCACATCTTTGAGATGTATAAGAGGTTGGTGGCACATAGAATGGGATTCGTCGGTCTTCGCATTGAGTAATAAGGTAGTCAATGATTTTGTCCTGACCGAAACTCCCATTTTGAGCGCCGGTCGTAACTCCATCAATAACTAAGCCACTACGATTTCTCTCTATCTCCTCAAGAATAGGATCAAGAAAGTTTTTAATGGCTTTCTTATGCTTTTTATGAAGCTTCTTCCACCTTTTCCTAAGACCTCGACGCTGAGAAGAATCATAATGACCCTCTTTCTTATGTCGTTGTCCTTTGGGTTTGTTAATTTCCACTTGAACTTCGGAAATTGCATCCTCAAGGGTAGCAATATGATCAGGCTTGGCGTGAACGGTAGATCCTATCACCAACCAAAACTCATCACGTTTGTTGATATCCATACCAATCCAGCTCTCAGGCTCATATGCGGATTCGTATGGAATTTCAACGGCGGCGATAAAACTCCCTTGTTGAATGTTTAGATTTCCTCCAAACTTCATTTTTTTGAGATGTACCTTATTAACAAGAGTACCACTGTTAGTATTATAACCAACAGAGTGAGTAAAAGATCCAGCAGGAGTAGTAAAACATAAACTACTTCCATCATCTTTTACAAAAGGACCCTTGTAATGGATATCTTTAGGCTTAAACGTGATAAGCTCACTGAAAGCTTTGTTGCGTTTTATATAACCCTGATATCTATTTAGAACATGTTCTAAGCTATCAGTTTTAAACGCTTCAATCTTCGGAGCCCAACCATTTCGTTCAAAAATAGGACGATAGATATCTTTGAGGGTACTCTTAGTTGTAGGCTTACCATCATAGATGACATCTTTCTTGTCACCTCCTCCTCTAACATGAATATTAGAGAGCCGCCCACTGTTAAGGTCTTGAAACACTTGCCTAGAAAGATCATTCAAGGTTTTATTATGTCCCTTGAGCTGACTCACAAGAGGGGAGTCTGCAAGATCAAGTTGCCATTTTATATTTCTTTTCTTAGTACAATACATAATAATCTCCAATATAACATAGTTAGTATAATAGTTAACTTAACATTAAGCCAACTTTTCAAAACTAAACTTCCTCTCCTCTAATTCCTCCTTTCTCTCAAGTAAAAAAAACAAAAACATTTTATCTATGTTAATCAGTACAGTGGGGTAATGTTAAACCCCCTGCATACTAAAGCCGCTGACCAAACCGGCTATCTTCATAAAAACAAAAGTGCGTTTTAACCTCTTTAATCAGTACAGTGTGGGAACGCACGAACCACCTGCATATTAAAGCCGCTGATTAAACCGGCTGGGTTTTATCGACGTTGATCAGTACAGTGTGGCAACTCCTTCCACCTGCATCCTAAAGCTGCTGACCAAACCAGCTATCTTTATAAAAAAAACGGGTTTTAGGGCCTTTGATCAGTACAGAGGGGACAACCCGAAACCCCCTGCATATTAAAGTCGCTGACCAAACCAACTGAGTTTTATCGGGGTTGATCAGTACAGTGTGGAAACTCATACCACCTGCAAAATAAGGCTGCTGACCAAACCAGCCAAGTGGACCCGGCGGGAATCGAACCCGCGTCCTGTCTAACTTCAATAATAACATCTACATGTTTAAACCGCAAACAAAAAATATCATTTTTTAGTTAATACGGGAAATGTAACCCCTCGTCCTAATTGGGTAACAAGGTCTAGGACAACCCCGCACTGCTAGGCAGCGAGTGCTAAGCTAGGCTCGGCAAGTAAAATAGTTTAACCGATTTTTTAGCTGGCCCTTCGGTCAACCAGCACATGCAGTTATTACCTCCACCATCAGTCGATACCATTTCAGGCCCCTGAATAACGATCCTTCTTGTTCTTGGTGCTGTTAAGAGCATAATCATTTCGGTGAGCCCGCATGAATAGTCTCTCATAACAGTCTCTACATTGATGCAGATCACCCCTATTGGTCTTAATAGTATAATAGTTATATGTCTTATCTGAACAGTTGGTACATTTCTCAATTTTTTTCATTTTTTCTATCTCTAAATGTTATTTTAAATTGGCTGACTCCCAAAGCGTACACTTATATGATGTATTCGAAGTCAAGAAAAAGCAAGCAGAAAAGGACTATTAATATCTCTTTTTTGGATAATGGGCGGCTGCCCTGACTGTAGCTTTAGATAGTGTTTTTCCAGCATAATAAGCTAAAATACTACTATTAATAATAACAGTACTATATAACATATAAAAGAGAACATTAACAGCTAAAGACTCATTGTAAAACATTGTTCCAACTTCCTCTTTATGCAATAAGTAATAATACTAAGGTTATTTACTAATTACTTTGTCCCTTTTCCGGTCTGGAGGGGGTTTTTTGCCCATCACTTGGCTGCTTAAACATGAAATCGGGCTCATTACTGACTTTAGAAGTACTCCAAACTGAAATAGTGGTCTCGTAAACTTTAATAAAGTAACTATTTATCTTGACATCCTTATAGTCATCTTTATTCATGACCTTGAACCATACATCAAGTCGGCCCCTCTGTACTCCTCCATGGTCCCAACCCTTGTACCAGAGTAAATTCTCGCTAGTTATATTATCAGGGCGCCCAAAGTTACGATTAATGTGGGCTCTAACATAACTATCAAAGTCCCTGTTAAAAATTGGCTTAGGGGCTTCTAGTCTCTTCTTGCGTCTGGCTGGTTTCTGCTTAGTCACAGTTGTCATCTCCATCTCCTTATAAAGGCCAGTAAGTTTACTACAGTATACATCGACTTTTTGCAATGTCAAGCGCAATGTTTTTTATTATTTTTCTGGGCAAAATTCACCACTACTGGATAACATAAGGTGTTATGAGAAAAAAAGTTAATCTTATTTATAATTACACATTACTATAAAAATTAAGGTTGATCTCAGTTCATTGGAGCAGAAAAAGAATTATCAATATAAGTAAAGGTAAGATTTAACACTTATACTTAAACTTTCCTCTGCTGCATCTGAATAACGTTTGGTTATTTTTTACAGGCAGATAGAAATTATGGTTAAAGATTTTTTATTCGGTTTAGTTACTGGAATTGCGCTATCGTTGTGTCTATACTTAGTGTGGGAGACTTACCGACATGTCCCGGTGCTGATTCGGTCTGCGCCCCCTCCAAGGAGCCTTCCCTTTCGGCCATCAGAACGCAGGGATTTATCGACCAAATTTTCTAGAGTTGCTGACTGTAGGTCTTTTCTTTTGTCTGAAAAGAAAGGGTGAGACAAGAAGGCCCCGGATTCTAAAAGGGGCTGACTATCACAATGACCACGAGTCTGAAGAGGGGGGGAAGGACATGCATATTCCTATGCCTAGCCTACCAAAGCTAATATTAATACTAGCCTGCCCAATTGTTTTTTTGGTTTTGTTGTTGACTTTTTTAATTTACTGTTTTCGCTGACTATCACTATGGGAGCGAGTCTGAGGGGGAGGGGAGAGACAAGGGGACGATGTGGCTCTGGGCGCCCAGTGGTTCTGAGTTGTTGTCTCTGCTGCATCTCTTTGCCCTAAGTCCAATCATACCATATACTTCGGTCAATGTCAACCTAAGTCTTTAACCTATAAGGGTTTATATCAACTAAAGTTTTGGCATGAAATTTGCAGGCATTCAATTGGCATGATATTTGCAGGGAGATATTTACGTAAGTCCTTTGATAGTAAGTAGTTATGTCAGGCCCGGCGCCCCCGGCCGCCCCTAAGTCCTTTGCTGGTAAAGGTTTACGTCATTTACTAGGGCAAACCGTGTGCCAAAAAAAGCCCCCCTTGCGGGGGGGGCGAACCATCATCGTCCGGGGGTTTTTTGGTCTATCGGGCGGCAGCCCTACCCCTGTAGTAGCCCATTGGCGTAACCTCCTATGCTGTATGGCTAATCTTTTAACAACTCTTGCAGCCCTGAAAAAATCCCAACAAAGAAGGCCACAACCACGGCAATCAAAAGCGGTTTGTTGCTCATGAGGCCATCGCGAAAACTTTGTCGAAGTCTTTCACGTCCAGAGAATCGGCACGCTTTACCGTGGAATCCCAACGGCTTGGCGACATCTCCAACAGTTGACCACCGATCTGATCAAACCGCACCCAATTTTGTGGGTCAAATGTTTGACCCGCACGAGTCACCGCGTTGACAACCCCGAACAGATTCTTATCTTCCCGCTCGTATGTTGCCCATTGGGAAAGTACCTCGCTCGCTTCCCGTTTGGAAAACTTATTGTCAATTGCCACGGCGGCAATCACATTTTTCATGCGAACACCATCCGCATCCATGGATTGAGTGTCCAACAATTTCCGAACGCCCAATGGTAACAATGGCAATTGTGCCTCAATATTCTGCTCGATTTGCAGACGCAAGGTAGTGAGATCAATCTCGCCAATGTGGCGTTTCTTAATCTGCTGCCCTGCTACTTGTCCCCATATGCAACCATTGAGACAGATCGAACGAAACAGAGACGGGATTTGTGAAATGCGACGTTTGCCAATCTCACAGTTTCCAATCGACAACATACCACCATAATCGGAATCGTCGTCCTGCCCATAATCGATGATAGTATCAGGCAGTAAGACGTTCCCGAAAATGGTATCCTCGTCACCTCGCCAGTGTGACAAACGACCACCGGGCAAGGTATCTTTCAACACATCCAGATACCAACGGTTGTCAATTGGCGCATACTTATCAGTTACAAACGCGCGGCAAGTGTCGTCGGTATAGGTGCGCAAACGGAAAACTTTATCCTGCTCTAATCGTCGCAAGGCATTATTGGCGAGTTGCATCATAACCTCAGCATCCTGCTCATCGGCATCCTCTTGAGCACGTAGCTTCTGGATTACAGTGGACGATGGTACTTTTGAGCGGATAGAAAACTGCTGTAGTGCCCAGTCGGTTGGACGTAGTACCCTATCATTAACTTGCAGTTTGAATTCTCCATCAAAATCATCAACAATTGCGTCGATGTTTTTAGCAGGTGCCAAAATGTCTTCGCGATCATCAGCCGCACGCTGGAGATTTTCCATTGCGTCATCGTAGGATATGGTAGTGGCATACCAGTCCTTGTGAACGTGGGTATTGTCGGCTAAACCCGTGCCGGTTTGGCCTTCCAACGTCTTGACAAAATCGCCTTCGCTCTTGTCCGCCGTCATCCGCAACTTTTTGTACTCGCTCATCCAAACTCTCCAAAAAAAAAGTGAAACAGTAAACTACCCCCTTAGTATACTATAGTTATCGGCCATGTCAAACAATATCTTTAACTTTTTTTCGGCATGGTATTTGCGGGGGAGAATCGTCGTAAGTCCTTATGTGGTAAGGGTTTACGTCGAGCGGGGCGCCCCCGCGCCGCCCTAAGTCCTTTGGTAGTAAGGGTTTACGTCCATCCCCATGCTAAGATACCATCATCATCCGTCACATCTAGATCCGCATATTTTGATTCGTGTATATAATGGTCGGGTTCGTGATCAAAGTAAAATGAGCCAGCTTTATATGGGTTATATTTTACATATTCCCACGAAAATGGCGGTGTCCAATCCGAATCGCGTGGACTACATAGATAACCTCGCACAAACGCATGGACGTTTTTTTTTCGCTCAACTAAAACGCGCCGCCTTCCCGCAGGTTGAACTATATATTCACAATCCCGCAATGTTATATAGTTGGTATGGCACACCACCCGCGCACCCTGTCGAACAGACCAGCAATCATTATGCAAATTTCTGTATACGTCGATTTTTTTGTTTTTGTTAACGTATTTAGAAATAGTTTCAAACCAATTTGCGCCCGATTTCACTTGTGGTTTATTCACTTTGTTAGCTTTCGATTGATAGAAATAAATGGCCTTTGTCTAGTATATCATCTGCTTCTGTGGTTTCTAGTGTGTTACATGGATAATATTCGCCCATACTTTTATCATATATAGTAACGTTGTCCTGTAAATAAAGCGGATCATCTAGCGCCCTGTCATGTAGAAATTCTAATAGTTCGCCCCACGTCATGCTGTCACCTTTCTATTGTAGGAATGTTTGACTTTGTCCCGCTTCAAAATTTTCAACGCTTCGGCGGCTTTACTTCCTTTCGGCTGTACTCCGTGAACCAACAGAGCAAAGCTATTGTTCCGCCATTCTGGCACAGCGGCATGGCTGTCATCGTGATCAATCTCCATTTTCTTATTATACGCTTCGTCTTCGGAAAATACAACCACGGATTCCCGTAGGTTATCCCGGTCAATCATATCATCATCACGCCCGCCACGGCTGGCAGTCAGAACAAAATTGTCAATCTCATTAATGTAATCGGAAAACTGATTCCAATACTTTAGGCTTTTGGTATAAGCGTAAAACAATCGGTCAGGATTTGCCATTGCCAGATTGATAGCGGCAAAGAAATAATCCGCATTGAAGAAATCGCCGCCAACATGAAAACGCAAGATGCCACACTTTTTTGGTAGGTCTGTCGATAGTCTGGCAATCATATCGTTGACGTGCAAACCTTTCAACGTGTCATAGTTGTGTTTGCGTTTTTTATACACGTTTGGCAATAGAGCCTCTTGACTTGCAGAGAAACAACGGAATTCTGTATAGGGACCGTCTTTCAATTTTACCTTAGGATTACCTGCTAGGCTAATTTCTCCAGTTTCATGAACCTTCGACAAACAAGCAGACGCAAACGGACACGACCAGCCTGACAACAAATCCAAAGAATAAACTTTGCGACCATCCAACAACCATCGACCCAATTCAGGCACGTCGTGAAGTGATTCCAGTTTCGCGTTTGCCTTACTAAACTTCAGCATCGTGTTTCTCCCTAGTGCGTGTGTGTGATACTCTACCAGTATACTATATAGATCGGCATCGTCAACCGAAAACTTTAAGTTTTTTTGGGCACACCATTTGCGGGGAGAAATCGTCGTAAGTCGTTGCGGGGTAAGGGTTTACGTTGGGCCGGGGGCGCCCGCCCGCCCCTAAGTCCTTTGGTAGTAATGGTTTACATCAAGCGAGGACGGCGGGACTTGAACCCGCAACCGCCGGATAGACAATCCGGTACTCTGCCAATTGAGTTACGCCCCCATAAAAAAACCCCCGCCCGAAGGCGAGGGTTCCCGAAAGGAAACACACACACATCAGGCAGGATGAGGCTCCACCATTTTCCTTACGGACAGGCTACGGATTTGGCCATCCGTATCGTCTTGGATTGTGACGAATCGACCACTTGGGCCGCGCCCCTTATCCATGACAGTACCACTGTACCACTTCAAGATGTTACGATTACCATGCAAGGGGTACTTAACTCGCATACTTCGACCTTTTGACGGAATCCTTACACTCATGCCTGTTCTCCTTTCAAGAGAGCATCACTAGAAAACAACTTCTCAATCTCAGAAAAAGAATACACCTTCTTTTCCCTACCCTGCTCTACCACAACTTTATCTAGTGCGATAGATACAACATGCCCAATCTCTAAGTCCGTACCAATTCCTAAAATCTTCATCGTACTAGATCCAATCCCATAACGAGAATAGTAGCCACACCTACACACGCCGCACAAAACAAATCAGGACCATACACTATTGTAATACCCCACACATAAATGAAATAAACATTCCTACAAACGATACAGCTAAACTTCCAAGCATAAACGCCACCACTAGC
>Ga0208182_1000574_pt1 | contig 22852 bp, 19 predicted proteins | sample MalvireepMed_906_FD_184248 | JGI IMG/M metagenome (GOLD analysis project Ga0208182, IMG submission 184248) | Marine viral communities from the Global Malaspina Expedition - Malaspina viral metaG DeepMed_906 (SPAdes) (version 2) | ecosystem: Environmental > Aquatic > Marine > Oceanic | place...
GTTTTACCATGGTCAACGTGTCCGATGGTACCGACGTTGACGTGTGGCTTGCTACGTTCAAACTTGGCCTTTGCCATGGGTATTTCCTCTTTTTTTTGGTTCCAAAGCTTAATTCATATAAATATGACAATTAAGAAAATCTTGGTCACCTTAAGATAATTGTTAAAAGGTTACACATACTAATGTGCAGATATTATAAGAAAATTGCGACCAATAACAAGTCTTTTAACAAGTTATTGGCCGATTCTTTAGTGACAATACACAGAGATACTCTATATTGTCACCTTTAGTAAGTTTTATTTACTCGTCATCATCTTTAGAGTTGTACTTAGAGATGATTTCAGCAGCAACTGATTTTGGAATTTCAACGTACTTTTGGAATTCCATTGAATAAGTTGCACGGCCTTGTGACATAGAGCGCATTTGAGTGGCATAACCAAACATTTCCGCTAATGGTACTTCAGCACGAATCTGTTTAGTGCCACCAGGTAGGTCTTCCATACCCTGTACCAAACCACGACGACGGTTAAGATCGCCCATGATGTCGCCCATGTAGTCTTCAGGTGTTTCAACTTCTACTTTCATCACTGGCTCAAGTAGCGCTGGATCAGCTGCTAAGAAACCTTTTTTGAAGGCCATAGAACCTGCCATCTTAAATGACAATTCATCAGAGTCAACGTCATGATAAGAACCATCATACAAAGTCGCTTTTACGCCAACAACTGGGTAGCCTGCAAGTACGCCGTTTTTCATGCGCTCTTGGATACCTTTATCAACAGCACCGTGGAATTCTTTTGGTACCACACCGCCAACAACTTCTTCAGCGAATTCATATTCAGTGTCGCCAGCTGGATCAAGTGGTTCAAGACGTAACCATACGTGACCAAACTTACCACGACCACCTGTTTGACGTACGAATTTGCCTTCTTGTTCAACAGTGTTACGAATCGTCTCACGATAAGCAACCTGAGGTGCGCCGATGTTTGCTTCAACGTTGAATTCACGCTTCATACGGTCAACAAGAATCTCTAGATGCAGCTCACCCATACCACTGATAATCGTCTGACCAGATTCTTCGTCAGTGTGTACACGGAACGATGGATCTTCTTTTGCCAAACGGCCAAGCGCGATTGACATTTTTTCTTGGTCAGCTTTGGTCTTTGGCTCAACCGCTAGAGAGATAACTGGTTCTGGGAATTCCATACGCTCAAGCGTGATCACGTTGTCTTCGTCACATAGCGTATCACCAGTCGTTACATCTTTCATGCCGACTAGGGCTGCGATATCACCTGTACGAATCTCTGCAAGCTCTTCTTGAGAGTTTGCCATCATCTGTACAATACGGCCAACACGCTCACGCTTCATTTTAACTGGGTTATAAACACTGCTACCCTGCTTCATGACACCAGAATAAACACGTACGAAGGTTAAGTTACCAACGAACTTGTCGTTCATGATTTTGAACGCTAGTGCTGAGAAAGGTGCTTCATCTGATGCTTCACGGCTGCCTTCGCTTTCGTCTTTGTCATCAAGAATACCTTTAATAGCAGGTACGTCAATTGGTGCTGGTAGATACTGGATAACCGCATCTAGCATCTTTTGTACGCCTTTGTTTTTAAAGGCAGTACCACAAAGAAGTGGGATGATTTCGTTATCAATAGTCAACTGACGAATAGCACTGTGGATCTGCTCTTCAGTCAACTCACCGTTTTCTAGATATTCGTTCATCAACTCTTCATTGGCTTCAGCAGCACTTTCTACAAGGTACTCGCGATACTCGTCCGCTTTGTCTTGTAGTTCAGTTGGGATATCACGCTCATCATACTGCATACCTTGAGACGCTTCGTCCCAATAGATAGCTTTCATAGTCACTAGATCAACAACGCCTTCGAAGTCATCTTCTTTGCCAATTGGAATAACCAATGGTACTGGCTTGCCGCCAAGACGGGTTTTGATCTGTTCGATAACACGATAGAAATCAGCACCAACACGGTCCATTTTGTTTACAAATGCAAGACGTGGTACTTTGTATTTATTCGCTTGACGCCATACGGTCTCAGACTGTGGCTGAACGCCGCCTACTGCACAGTAAACCATGCAAGCGCCATCAAGTACGCGCATAGAACGTTCAACTTCGATTGTGAAGTCAACGTGACCTGGGGTATCGATGATGTTGATACGGTGTTCGGCAAACTGTTTAGCCATACCTGACCAAAAACAAGTTGTTGCTGCTGAGGTAATAGTAATACCACGCTCTTGTTCTTGCTCCATCCAGTCCATAGTGGCTGCGCCATCATGTACTTCGCCAATTTTGTGGCTAACACCGGTATAGAATAAAACACGCTCAGTAGTGGTCGTTTTACCAGCATCGATGTGCGCTGAAATACCAATATTGCGATAGCGTTTTAGGGGAGTTTTACGAGCCATAGTGTTTTCCTAGGAAAAGTCGTGTATATAATAATGTATTGTGTCTCTACCTCATACTCTATGACAAAGCGTTCAGCTTCGTAATATTACTTACTGATTATTGAGCCTAATACGGACAAAAAAAGAGCAAATACTAAGAATAGTGTGGCATCAAATTTGGGATGTTCTCTAATGAAAGGATGAAAGTCATACTTGTTAAGAGAGACATCTTGATAGATGTCCGCCACCCCAGTCATTAATAAATAACATTTATATATGACCGAATGATGATGGCGGCAATCAATAGAATAAACAACAATGTAAGATTAATGAGTATGAGCTATTAATCTCAAGCTACTGTTAAAAAGTAGCTTAGAAACGGTAATGAGAGAATGCTTTGTTAGCATCTGCCATGCGGTGAACTTCGTCACGCTTTTTCATAGCAGCGCCTTTGCCATCAGCAGCATCATTCAATTCACCAGCTAAACGCAAAGCCATTGATTTTTCAGAACGCTTAGCAGCAGCTTCAGCTAACCAACGCATAGCCAAGGCAGTACGACGGGAGGGGCGTACTTCCATTGGTACTTGATAGGTTGCACCGCCAACGCGGCGAGCTTTTACTTCTACCATTGGGCGTACATTTTCAAGCACTTCTTCGAAGAAAGATACTGGATCTTCAACTTTACGCTTCTCACTTACTGTCTCAAGTGCACCGTAAACGATACGCTCAGCAGTAGATTTTTTACCATCACTCATTACATGGTTGATGAATTTTGCAACAGTTTGGCTACCAAACTTAGGATCCGGTAGGATCTCACGGGCAGCAACGACGCGACGTCTTGGCATAATAAATTTCCTTATCTTCAGGAGTGTCTAACATTCACAACATCGACTACTCATCATTAGGGTATAGCAGCGAGTTATCAGTTAGCCTTACTGCATGGTGGTATGTTTTAAGAGCAAATCACTTATATAAAAGTAATATGACTACTGACACCAAACCCATGCACAGTTATTGGGTAGTACAAAAAGCTTTGTTAATAACGTTTAGTTATTAAACTTTAGGCTTCTTAGCACCGTACTTAGAGCGACCTTGCTTACGGTCTTTAACGCCTGCACAATCTAATGCACCGCGAACAGTGTGATAACGTACACCTGGTAGATCTTTCACACGACCACCACGGATTAGAACAACACTGTGCTCTTGTAGGTTATGACCTTCGCCGCCGATATAGCTTGATACTTCATAGCCTGAAGTCAAACGTACACGACATACTTTACGCATGGCAGAGTTAGGTTTTTTTGGCGTGGTAGTATATACACGAGTACATACACCGCGACGCTGTGGGCACGCTTCCAACGCAGGAACTTTTGACTTTTCCTTGATGGTTTTGCGACCTTTACGAATCAATTGGTTAGTTGTTGCCATAAGGCATCCTTCTCCCGTTTGGTATAAAACAAAAAAATGGGCCAATGCACCATCTATCTGACAATAATTGCAGATTTCTGGGCACCCATTTTTAGGACAGTGTATTATAAAGAGTTGTTGCTGCTATTTCAACCACTTATGAATGGTTTCGCTTTACAACATTTGATAGATATGCATTCATCCTCGCATTATATCACTTTATCGTTTTTTCGCCGAAAAACAGCGTCATAAATAAAGTAAACAAGGCAACCTCAAGCATCATTAAGAAAAGATATTCGAATATAAATGCTACTTGATAGTAACTAAGTGGTGGTATTTATCCTGATTTCAAGTCACCCTATTCAACCGAACCAAAATAAATACCATTTTGCTTATTAATATACAACCTAACTAGCAAATAATATGTCTATTACTTGGCTTTTTTATCAGACGTTTGCTTGTCTGAGTCTTTTTTGCTACTGGTTTCTTCTGTATCGCTATTTTCTTCTGTCTTTTCTGTGTCTTTCTGCGCATCGTTATTACTGGCTTTTTTTACTTCAGCCTCGCTACTACTGTCATCAGTAATGGCACGATTGGCAAGTTTTGCCTCTGGCGCAAAAGTCGCTTTAGCAACGCCAATCACTTCATCAATCAACTGACTGTTATAATGTACGCCGATGGCTACTGCTGTAACGGGAATAAAACGGCGAACCCATAATAGGTTTATTTTGTCCAAATCAATTCCTACTTGTCTAGCAATACTGTCTATTTGCTCAGCATAGTAGTTTACGTTTTGATTTTTTAGACCCAAGTTCTTCAGCTCGCTATGCAACCCGTGGCTCTGAGCATTATCCAGCAAACCTTTACCGATACCCATACCTGCTAGCAATGCTTGTTTTTCTTGCATTTTGCTTAGATCGGCACTTGAGAGCAATTCGTATGCCATTTTCACACCTTGTTTACCTGTGAGCGGCTTATTGTATATAGCTGCAATTTGGTAGACAGTACGTAGAGATACCAATAATAGCCATAAGGTATCAGCAAGTAGACCTGGCAGCCCTGCTAGACCCGTAAGGCCGCCCATTGCTGCAAGTGCACGATTTTGGTTAGCGATGTCAGTTGCAAGTGCATAACGCTCTTCATCATCTAAAGTAGCAATATTGGCAAAGCGATGCTCGTTCGGTAAGTCTAATTGACTCCAGTTTGATGCAAGTTTCGCAACTTGAGCAAACGCGCTATCTACTGTCGATTGAAAAAAGCTGTTTGGTACGACTTTTTTGGCATATTTGCCATAAGTAGCAAAACGTGGACCTAATAATTGCTGCGTAGCCTTTAAGGTTTGCTCACGAAATAAGTCTTGTTGATAATCCTCATCGCCTAAATCTACCGCTTTATATTGGCGCGGTTTGCCTGTTTTGGCATTCATGCTATCAATCATGGAGCCCACGCGCTCTAGGTTGTTGCGTGTGAAAGAGCCAATAGTATTGATACTTTTTGAAAGAGTGCTAGGCTTTGCCATTGTGATGTCCTTAATATGATGAATAATAATGTGATGAATAATTTTTTTAGTAATAGTGATATGAATGTGTTTAATCTTCAAGCTATCAGTGTAATAAGTCAAGGCCGTTCCTGTCAGTGCGAACAATGTTATCGCAATCACAAATTTTGTATCTAAAAGTACAACTTAATTTTTGTCCGACTTAACCATAGCATTTAGCTTGCCCACATTGTTTTTCATAAACAATAAAGCGATTGCTCAAACAACAAGGTTTCATAGCCACTCAATTTCTCATTACCTTGTAGCGATAGAGGCTATTTCGCCATTATTTTACACTTGTCCAAAGATTTTCACTGCTTGATACGTTATCATGTGCCGTAAGTGAGAGCATAATTGTACACTGAAATGACATTGTCTTTAATAGTCTGGCGTTATCGTCTTTAATAGTCTGGCGTTAGCTAAATTCATGCTATCGTTATCTACATAGGCTGTTTTTTCATTATAATGCTCAAATTCATTCATCGTTAAACATTACATATAGATTTACAACGATTATTGCAACCAATTGCTAGCAAGTCGTTACTCATAAGGAATAGCATATGCGCCGCGTCGTCATCACTGGAGCAGGGATTGTCTCTTGTATCGGACATGATCTAGACACTGTCACTACCGCTCTCAAAGAAGGGCAATCTGGTATCACATATAATGATTCTTACGCTGAGCACGAGTTTAAATCACACGTGAGCGGTAGTATCAATCAATCAGAACTAGATACTAGTGGTATCGATCGTAAACTCAAACGCTTTTTTAGTGATGCCAGTCTGTACGCTTATGTCAGTGCACTAAACGCCATTGAACATTCAGGACTGTCACTTGACACCATTAATAACAATCCACGTGTGGGTGTGGTCGCAAGCTCAGGCGGTGCGTCAACAGAAAACATCGTGAACGCTGTGGATGCCATGCGTGAAAAAGGTCTACGCGGTGTCGGTGCGATGGCTGTACCTAAAACCATGGGCAGCTCAGTATCAGCAGCCCTAGCCACTGGTCTAAAAATCCAAGGTGTCTCCTACTCGCTTTCCTCTGCTTGCGCAACCTCGACTCATTGTATCGGTCATGCCGCTGAGCTTATCCAACTGGGTAAAGCTGATGTAATATTGGCTGGTGGTAGTGAAGCTGAGCATTGGACACAGTCTTGTATGTTCGATGCGATGGGTGCAGTGAGCACTCAATATAACGACACGCCAACACTCGCTTCAAGAGCTTATGATAAAGATCGCGACGGGTTTGTGATTGCTGCTGGTAGCGCGATGGTTGTGGTAGAAAGTTTAGAGCATGCTCAAGCACGTGGCGCCAATATCTTGGCTGAAATCGTGGGTTACGGTGCTACCTCTGATGGTGCCGAGATGGTTGCGCCAAGTGGCGAAGGCGCTGTACGCTGTATGCAACAAGCCTTAGCTGAAGCTGGCCTAGAAAGCGTTGATTATATCAATAGCCACGGCACCAGCACACCGCTGGGCGATATCACTGAACTCAAGGCGATTGCCAAAGTCTTTGATAATGATGTCAGTAAAGTACCGGCTATCAGCTCAACCAAATCCATGACTGGTCATAGCTTAGGTGCTGTCGGTGCGCAAGAGCTGATTTACTGCCTACTTATGCTACAAGACGGCTTTATCGCACCGAGCATCAACGTTGACAACCTAGATCCTGCAGCTGAAGGTTTCGATATTGTTACCCAGATGCGTGAATCAAACCTTGAAACCTTGATGAGCAATAGCTTCGGCTTTGGTGGTACTAACGCCACGCTCATCATCAAAAAATTCGACGCTTAAACCATGCTCGCACCAAATCAAACGATAACTAAGCAGACAGATTCTGCGCCATCGCCAGCTAGTAAATCTAGCTGGCGTTTTGGTGATTTGTCAGCGGCTGAATTAATGCCACAGCTAAGACGCCATTTACTTAACCAAGATGATGCAGCAAATTGGCAATTGGCTTGGTTAAATAATGATGGACGACCAGTAATTGGTTTGCTGCCTAAAGTCAGCTGGTCGGTTTATCCAACTGATCAAAAACCTTCTAAAGATTCAGTCAATACTTATAGAGTGGTTAAAAACTGCCGTGATAACTGCTCTACTCATAGCGAAAATACCATGACAGCCTATATGAGTTATCTAGAATGGCAAAATGAGCTTATTGCTTATAGCAAAGCTTATGATACCGATAATAATAGCTCAAATAACGTAAACCCGAAAAGCACAAAACCCTGTTATCATCATGGTCTGATTGGTTTTATCGGTTACGATATCGCTGCTTATGAGTTAAGTCCTGCAGACAGAATCGAATTGGCAAATCAGCCTTGTGCCTCATTAGGGCATTACGATATCTATCTAACACCTGCTGCCAATACTGATACCGGTTGGGAGCTAAAAAGCATTCAAACCAATAGCAGCTCTAATGAAGCTGTCGGCAACAAGTCAAAAGATGAGTTCATAGTTGCTCTGACATCCTACCTAGATGAACTGGATAAAAAGCTGTCCGACAAATATCTCAATCAAGCACAATCTAAGCACACATCACATACTATACCTGTCGTCCTAACGGCACGATGGAGTAAGCGTGATTATCAGCAAGCATTTGATCGTACTCAAGACTATCTACAGCAAGGCGATTGCTATCAAATCAACCTGACGCAAAAGTGGTCGGGCTATCTGCCATATAAAAACGATGCGACTCAACCAACTTCAGCGCTTATCGATTATCTGCCTGCGCTACATCATAATACTAAAGCACCTTTTGCAGGCTATTTAAGCGTTGATGGTGCGAGCGTTGAGCACGTTGATACCTTTAACCACAGTTTTGAGTTATTAAGCTGCTCGCCTGAGCTGTTCTTTACATTTACCAAAAACAAAGTGACTGATAAGCACCATATCCTGACCAAGCCAATCAAAGGCACTATGCCTCGTGGCTCCACTGACAAGCAAGATGAATCGTATAAGCAACAACTGGTCGATAGCGAAAAAGACCGTGCCGAAAATGTCATGATTGTGGATCTACTGCGTAATGATTTGGGTAAATATGCCAAAATCGGTAGCGTAAAAGTACCGCAACTGTTTGCGATTGAGAGCTTTAGTAACGTGCATCATATGGTCAGTACCATCACTGCTGAGCTAAAAACTGACACTCACCCGTTGACTGTACTGTTTGGTAGTCTGCCTGCTGGCTCCATCACAGGCACGCCCAAAAAACGCGCGGTCGAAATCATCGCTGAATTAGAGTCTACACCACGCGGTGCTTATTGCGGCACCATGGGTTATATGAATTTTGATGGCAGTGGTCAATGGAATGTACTCATTCGTACATTGCAAGCTGGTGCTTCATTAACTGATGAATTTAATAAAGAAAAACACATAAATCTATGGGCGGGTGGCGGTATTACGGTCGCGTCTGATTGTAATGCTGAATATCAAGAGTGCTTAGATAAGGTAGGCAATCTACTGGCGGTGTTGGCGAAAAAAGTATAAACGACTGAAATACTATTTTGCGCTGGCCTCTAAAGAAAAAAGCCTGCTTAACATTGCGCTAGCAGGCTTTTTTGGTACTTATCGATAGCATTTACTACACAAGCAGGTAAACCATTAATCAGCCGTCATGCTAGTCTCTGTATGCAGCTCTTTTAGCGTATCAATCAAGCGCTCATGCTGCTCGGCGGTACCAACAGTAATACGCAAATACTCACTAATGCGCGGCTTATCAAAATGGCGAACGATAATCCCTTGATCACGCAATGCACTCGCCACAGCACTTGCATTACCATCTTTTGGACGGGCAAAGATAAAGTTGGCATGCGAGGGCAATACTTTATAGCCTAGCGCCGTCAACTCTTCGGTCAATGACGTACGCAAATCGATAACCTGTTGGCGCGTTTGCTCAAAATAATCCACATCTAGCACACTTGCCGTCGCACCAGCTTGCGCTAGCTTATCCAGTGGATAGCTATTAAAGCTATTTTTCATACGCGTCAATGCTTCAATCAACGAAGCACTACCAAAGGCCATCCCAACACGTAAACCAGCAAGTGACCGTGATTTTGAAAAGGTCTGCGTCACGATAACGTTGTCACACTCATTGATTAAACTGACCGCTGAGACTTGCGAGCCTGTACTGTCTGCATCAGCCTGCGCAAAATCAATGTATGCCTCGTCAATTACAATCACGGCATTAGAATGCTCGCTGGCTAGCTTACGGATATCAGCAAGTGATAGGAGTAAACCTGTTGGCGCATTTGGGTTGGCAATGATGATACCGCTACAAGGCTGGCGATAAGCATCAGGATCAATACTAAAATCGTCTTCTAATGGGATTTTGACAAGATGCACACCAAAAGTCTGTGCATAGACAGGATAAAAGCTGTAGCCAATATCAGGTGATAAAAGCGGACGCTCTTTTAGGAAGAAACTGGCAAATATAAGCGCCAATACTTCATCTGAGCCATTACCGACAAACACTTGGCTGACATCAAGGTCATATGCTTGTGCCAATGCAGCACGCAGGTCATTGGACTCAGGTGCCGGATATAAACGCAGCTCTTGCGCTTGCTGGGTGAGTACTTTAGCGATTGCCTCTCCTACTTTTGGTGAGGGCGGAAATGGGTTTTCATTGGTGTTCAGTTTGCACAAGTTATTATGCTGTGGCTGTTCACCCGGTACATAGGGTGATAAGTTGCGTGCTTTAGACGACCACAGCCTATTATCTATCTTTGTCTCACTCATAAATTATCCTACTAATTAGCCATACAGACTATTAAAAATATCTATCAAAAGTAAAAATGAAGACGCTCAAAATATCTTACTGATAACGATAACGGGCTGAGCGCGCATGGGCTTCTAAGTCCTCTCGCTGCGCTAAAATATCAGCCGTCTCAGCCAATGGCTTGCTGCCGGATTCACTGCAATAAATAATTGATGATTTCTTCTGAAAGTCATAGACACCTAAAGGTGAAGAAAAGCGCGCAGTACCAGAGGTTGGCAATACATGGTTCGGTCCTGCACAGTAATCGCCAATCGCTTCAGGCGTGTGACGACCCATAAAGATAGCACCCGCATGACGAATATCATCTAACAATGCATCAGGGTTATCAACGGATAACTCCAAATGCTCAGGAGCAATACGATTAATCAGTGCCATACCCTCGCTACGATCTTTTACCAAAATAAGTGCACCACGATTTTGCAGCGAGTCACGCGCGATATCTGCTTTTGGCAGCTCAGCGAGTGCTCTTTCTATCTCTAACTCGACTTCTTTTAACTGCGCCTCACTGGTCGTCACAAAGATAGCTTGAGCGATACGGTCGTGCTCTGCTTGCGACAACAAATCCATCGCGAGCCAATCAGCTCGATCTTGCGCTTCACCCTCTGCATATACCAACACTTCTGAGGGGCCTGCAATCATATCAATGCCGACTTGTCCAAATACTGCGCGTTTGGCTGCCGCGACATACTTATTACCCGGCCCTGTGATTTTATCCACCGCTGGAATGGTTTCGGTACCGTAGGCTAAAGCTGCTACCGCCTGTGCGCCGCCAATGGTAAAGACACGGTCAACTTGAGCCAAATGAGCGGCTGCTAATACCAATGGATTAAGCACGCCTTTAGGTGCTGGCACGACCATGATAACTTCAGTAACCCCAGCTACTTTGGCAGGAATAGCATTCATCAATACTGATGATGGATAAGATGCCAAACCACCCGGCACATAAATACCAACGCGATCAAGTGGCGTGACTTTTTGACCTAAGCGATTGCCTAGCTCATCTTCATATTGCCACGTTTCTTGTACTTGGCGCTCATGAAAAGTCTGTACCCGAGTAGCTGCTGTGGTCAATGCCGTTTTTACATTCTCATCCAGATTGGTAAATGCGTCGGCAAGTGCTTCTTTAGACAGCTCTAATTCTTGCATCGTTGTCGCTGGATGCTGATCGAATTGCTGAGTTAATGCCAATACGACGCTATCACCATCCGCACGTACTTGTGCGATGATATCGTCAACGGCATGCAATAATTCAGCATCATTGACGGTTTCAAAGGCAAGCAGTTGTGTCAATTGATTGTCAAAATCGGCATCTTGGGTACTTAACTGGCGCATGACCTAATCCTATATCTGAGCATAAAATACTGCTGAAAATAAACGGCGTGAATATAACTAAAGTATGCTTATTATTCACAAATATGGCGACTTACTGGCTGTCTTCTTGTCTAAATTTTACGGTGATTTTATTTTTTCGCAAGCTAATACAACAAAACCAGTGTAGCACGCTATGACAGACATAGAGCGCTAAACTGGTTTAAAAATTCGTATCACCATGCTTTATATTACCAATGATTGACACCGGTTTACTAGGCATTGGCAATACTGTTTTTAAAGCTATCTAAAATGGGTTCTAGTAACGCAAATTTGCGCTTATAGCTGACTTGATTGACGATAAGACGTGATGACACATCACAAATATGATCGCGCGCTTCAAGTCCATTCGCGCGTAGGGTATTACCCGTATCAACCACATCGACAATCAAATCGCCCAAGCTCACCAATGGTGCCAGCTCCATTGAACCGTAAAGCTTGATAACATCAACTTGCTGACCTTGGCTCGCAAAATAAGCGCGCGCTACATTGACATATTTGGTCGCGATACGCAGACGACGATTGGGCAGTGGTGCGTCTTTTACGCCAGCGGTCATCAATTTGCACTGAGCGATTTTTAAATCAAGCAGTTCATACACGTGGTTCGCGCCATGCTCAAGCAGCACATCTTTACCTGCTACACCAAAATCAGCCGCACCGTGCTCGACATAGGTTGGTACGTCGCTTGCACGCAAAATTAATACACGTACATTTGGGTTTGAGGTTGGAAAAATAAGTTTGCGCGAGGCTTCAGGGTCTTCTAAAAGATCAACACCCGCTGCACGTAGCAGTGGCATCGTCTCTTCTAAAATACGGCCTTTTGATAACGCCAACGTTAGACCTGAAAACGCATCGTTTACTTCGTTTAGTAGACCATCGGCTGGTGCAGGTTTGCTTGTCTCAGTCATAATGACATCGTGTCCATATGCAGTTAGTTTCCCCATTCAAGGGAAGTTTTAATGTATAACGTAATTCATGTATAAACTACGGTTGACCTATCAGTATTAGCCGTTGGTATTGACACGCTGGATATTCACACCAAGGCTACGCAGCTTGTCTTCGACATGCTCATAACCACGGTCAATATGATAAATGCGGTCAATCAAGCTCTCGCCTTCTGCCGTTGCAGCCGCCATCACCAGTGACATAGAAGCGCGTAAATCTGTTGCCATAACTGGTGCCGCCGTAAAGTTCTCGACACCTCTGATCACCGCAGTATGTCCATCCACTTGGATAGATGCACCCAAGCGGTTTAGTTCAGGTACGTGCATATAGCGGTTTTCAAAGATGTTTTCGATAATGGTACTGGTCCCATCAGCCAGACAGCAAATCGCCATCAACTGAGCTTGCATGTCTGTTGGAAAACCTGGATGTGGCTGAGTCCGAATATCCACTGGCTTTGGACGACCTTTCATCTGCGCGCGAATCCAGTCATCACCTGTGGTGATCACTGCACCCATCGCTTCAAACTTCTCAAGCACTGGGTACAATAAAGAGGCTGTAGTTTTTTTGGTCAACACATCCCCTTGAGTCATCAAGGCACCAGCAAGATATGAGCCTGTCTCAATACGATCCGGTACCACTGAATACTCACAACCGTGTAGACGTTCGACCCCTTCAATGGTCATCGTCGAAGTACCGATGCCGCTGATTTTGGCGCCCATCGCAACCAGCATATTGGCTAAATCGACTACTTCTGGCTCTAATGCACAGTTAGCCAAAACGGTCGTGCCTTTAGCTAATGCCGCTGCCATGATGACGTTTTCCGTACCGCCAACTGTCACCATATCAAATGAGAAGTGGCAACCAATCAGCTTACCACCTTTAGGCGCTTGCGCTTTCACGTAACCGTTCTCTACGCTGATTACCGCACCCATCGCTTCAAACGCTTTTAGATGCTGATCAACAGGACGTGAACCAATCGCACAGCCACCTGGTAACGACACTTCAGCTTCGCCAAAACGCGCCAGTAATGGACCTAATACCAAAATTGACGCGCGCATGGTTTTTACCAAATCATACGGCGCATAAAAGTTATCAATAGTTTTGGTATCACAAGTGACCGTATCGCCCTGCTTTTGGATATCAATCCCCATGCCACTGATCAATTCAATCAATGTTCGTACGTCTTTTAATGACGGCACATTATGCAATGTCGTTGGCGTCTCAGCCAATATCATCGCAGCAAGCAATGGCAAGGCGGCATTTTTGGCACCTGAAATAGTAACTTCCCCTGCGATACGACTACTACCAGTGATTAAAAATTGATCCATAAAGGTGACAACCTAGCGATGAGTATAGAAAATGGTGAAAACGAGCAGTAAAGAATCCTTATGTCTGTTAAACGAACTCTTCGATTGCCAGTTAGATAGATAGCTATATAATTAGCCTTTTGATTGAGCGTCCCACTCAGCAGGCGTTAGCGCTTGAATATTGAGGGCGTGAATATCGCCACTCGCAATCTTATCATTAACCAGCGCATAAATGGCTTGCTGACGTTGAACGGCGCGTTTGCCTTCAAAGCTTGCATCAACCACGCGCACGTCAAATTTATTGCCTTGATTGGCAGCTTGGATAAAAGCGTCTGGGAAGTGAGTCTGTAAAAATGCGATCAAATCGTCAGCGTTCATGCTCATAAAATAGTCTGCCTTAACGTTTAGAATAGGGTATAGATTTAAAGTGATGACATTATAACAAGAGTTTGCCTATCTTACAGTACTGTCTTGCTCAAGTATATTTGAGGACTGAAACCGTATCGAAAAATAAGCAGTCAAAAGCCCATGATATGAATAACAACAAGCTATTTGAGCATTGTGTCTAGATACGTCACTACTTGCGCGCGTACATCATTGACCCAGCGTAACGGCGGTGCCATTGCTCCAATGATAGTTGCGTGGCTCGCGCCTTCGATTTCACCCGTCTGCACCGTTACCCCTGCCTCTTTCAATGCTTGCGTCATTTTGAGTGCATTGGTTGGATGCACCACTTTATCTTTTTCTGCGGTTAATAACAAATATGGTGGCTGTGCCCCTTTGATCTGACGATCAGGCATGACTTGATCAGGTGTGGCATCCGAGGGAAAAGCTGACGCACTACTAAACTTACGGAAGTCATAACTGTAAGGCCCTGCAATACCGATAACCGTCGCAATGTCTGTTGGCTTAATACCATAGGGCGCTAAAAAGTCTTCGTTGGCGACGGCTGCGACTGCATTAAACGCGCCAGCAGAGTGGCCCATGACAGCGACACGCGATGGATTAGCATGCAAGCTGGCCGCATTCTCGATACTCCAAGCAATCGCTTGGGCCGTATCATTGACATAATCAGGGTAGACATGCTCGGGCACCTTACGATAATTAATCACTGCGGTGACATAGCCTGCCTGCGCTAAGCTTTGACCGACAAAGGCATATTGATCTTTATTACCACTCTCCCAAGAACCGCCATGCACGAATACCACCATAGGGTAGTCATTATTGATAGCGCTTTGGGCTTTCATTGCCTGTGCCAAGGGCTTTGGATAGTAAATATCTAAATCTTGCAAAGGCTCATCGCCGTATAAGATATCTTTACTTACCCCTACGCCGCCACTAGAAGTAATGCCATTGACAAAGCCTAGCGGTGATAATGCCTGTGCACTTTGGGTGGCAAGCGCGATGCTGCCTAGCGCCAATACTGCCGCTCCTACAACCCTTAGTCTGCGCGGGTGTTTACCAAAAGAATTATGATCAAAGTTCTTGCAGTTGTTCGCACCTGTCTTTTGTTTTATGTGATTTACCGAATCCTTCATTGCCAATACCTTGTTACAGTTATGGATCTTAAGATATGTATCTTATAGTTATGAATCATGCCTAACATCGTGAGCGCTCTATGGTCTCATTAGAACCTCTGATTCTGCTACTTTTCACTATTGATATAGTACTCACTGGCTGAGGATTTCTCGTGCTTTTACTGTTATATCTATTTAGGCTTATTGTGATTAATATCAAAAAAAGCTACTAGCATCCTATGGTGTGACTGGGTATCACATATAGCTAAGTAGCTATTATATAAGCTCTTATTTATCGTCTATACACGCTCTTATTTATCGTCAATCATTGCTTGGTAGACTCAGCTTGGCAAACTCAGTAGTTTTACTGATTTTGATAAAGATCGATATATGGGCTTGATGATGGTTGCGCCGTAGTAGCCTCTTCTTCCGTTATTACTATCGGCGTTGCGGTACTGACAGCAGTATCTTGGACAGCTGGTGCGACTGCCGGATTGGCTAGGTTATTCTCGTACATAATATCATCATCGTTTATCTTTACACCTCTATCATCGACAACGGTCGTCAGCAGTACCAGCTCGGTCACCCCAACAGTGCTGTTCGCAACATCAATTAAGTTACTTTGTTGGGTGGGTGTCATGCGACCCATAATATAGACCACGCCATTGTTGGTGACTGCTTTGATTTGTGAGGTTTTGACGCCATCGCTGGCGGCTATTTTTGCCAGTAGTTTTGAGGTGATATAACCATCATGAACCGTTGAGCTATAGCCTTTTGAAGCACTTACTTCCATCTCGTTGTAGACGCGGCGTACATCTGGCATGGAGCTGACGACCTTTTCTACTTCTGCTTTGAGCGCTTCAGACGGTACTTCCCCTGTGAGCAGCACTTCGCTATTGAAGCTATCGATACCCATACGACTGGTCTGCTGCAAGTCTTCTTTTAGCCCATACACATTGATTTTGGCAGTATGCTCGATACTACGATCTAGTAGACGCTGCGGAATGGTGCGCTCAGTCATTGGCACACCGTAAGTTCCTTCTGTACTGTTGGTCAGATAGTTGGTGGCACAGCCTGTACTGGCCACACAAGCAGCAAGCATAATGCCCGTCGTAATACAGCGTGATGAACCAAAAATAGCAGTGCGCAAATGCATCCGTGTCATTGTTTACCTCTTAGAGCATGGTGGTGACGGTGTTATAAATTCAATGAGTTGAGTCAATTTTTATCTAGCAGTGATAAGACAAATTTTGTTAACAGCTACTTTACTTAATTTTGGCCAGCAGCGGTTAGGTTTTTGGTAACGAGTATTGCGCGCTAGATTCAGTCAGGCGCGCGAGTCATCCCGTATTTGCGTTATATATTTACTACCATGCACTGGCTACAAAGGCACCTTTAAGCCATTGCAGCTCATCACTCAACGGATTCTCTTTTGAGCTGAGCTTACCCGCCGTATTATAAGCAATGACATCAAAGCGGCAGTCATAATGAGCGTACTCAGGATGCTGCTGCAAAAAACATTGCGCCGCTTTAATCACTTTACGCTGCTTGCTTGTCGTCACGCTGAGTGCTGCATCGCCATAGACTGACCGCTTGCGTTGACGAACTTCGATAAATACTAGCGTTGACCATGCAGGTCCTACTTCCGTCATAATCAGATCTAGCTCGCCTATTTTTGGCTGTTGCCAGTTTTGCGCCACCAACCGTAACCCTTGTGCTTGTAAATACTCACACGCCTGCTGTTCAAACAGGCTGCCTTGGCGTTGTTTCGGTGAGGTTAAAATCAAAGGTTTGTGATTCGCCATAAGGTTAATTCGTCTGCTTAACATTTGAGAATTATCATAGCACAACATGCTAAACTAGCCACTTCTGCGCGTTATGCTCTCAAAATCTATCGATTTATTCACTCACTATTTGACTGAAAAATCATAGATAACGACTGGATATAATGGCGCACTATTATTGTTAATAACCCGAGGTTTTCATGTCTACCCCTACTGCGATGCCAGCTTGTCTCTATATCGTTGCCACGCCGATTGGCAACTTGACCGACATGACGCCACACGCGATTGCTGTTTTAAAGCAGGTCGCGATCATTGCCTGTGAAGATACTCGCACTTCAGGTAAGCTGTTGTCGCATTTTGGTATTGATACCAAAGGAAGCAAAACGGATGAGGCAAAAAGCTCAGAGACCCATCATGCCACAAGTAGTGTAGAAGATGATGAGGCCACAACGAAGCAAAAAGGTCATAACAAGCTATGGGCTTATCACGAACACAATAGCGCTATTCAAACGCCTAAAATCATTCAAATGATTGAGCAAGGTCATTCGATTGCCTTGATTAGTGACGCTGGTACGCCACTGGTTAGTGACCCAGGTTATCAATTGGTACAGGCTGCACATGAAGCTGGCGTGACCGTATCTCCTATCGTTGGGGCTTCTGCTGCTATTGGCGCATTGTCAGTGGCAGGGTTGCCATCAGATCGATTTAGCTTTATTGGGTTTTTACCAGCCAAAACTCACGGCCGTCAAAAACAACTGAACGATTTGATCGCACGTACCGAAACTCTGATATTTTATGAAGCGCCGCATCGTATCGTATCTAGCCTGGAAGATATGGCGACGATATTTGGTGCAGGCCGTGCAGTGACTTTTTGTCGTGAATTGACCAAAACGTTTGAAACCGTACATAAGAGCACCCTTGGCGATTTAGTCGAGTTTGTCAAAGCAGATGACAATCAGCAACGCGGTGAGATCGTCGTGGTCGTCGCTGGCGCCGGTGTGGCAAAGGATACTGACGACATCAGTACTCATGATAAATTGCTACAGCGTTTGCTAGAGGATCTATCGGTCAAAAAAGCAGCCGCGCTGGCCTCTGATATCACTGGTGTAAAAAAGAATGCACTTTATCAGCGTCTACTAGAGCTGCAAGCTGACTAGTTTTTAACAATAAGAAAGATAACTGTTTATAAATTAATTGAAGAGAGGTAAGCAATGTACGATGTAATGGCGATAGGTAATGCGTTGGTTGATCACGAGTATGTGCTGTCAGATGCGGCACTAGAAGAGACCGAGCTGACCAAAGGTAATATGACACTAGCAGAGTTTGAGGAGCAGCAGCAACTACTGGCTTACTTTAAGTTGGCTGAGATTGAGCCATCAAAACAAGCCGGCGGTGGCTCAGCAGCCAACACGATGTTCACCTTTGCTAGCCTCGGTGGCAAGCCGTTCTATGCATGCCGCGTCGGTGATGACGATCAAGGGGCATTTTACCTCAGAGACTTGCACGAAGCAGGCGTTGCCACATCAGATAAATCTATCCATGAAGGCGGTGTGACCGGCTCATGCGTGGTCGCTGTCACCGAAGATGGCGAGCGTACCATGCAGACCTATCTTGGCACCTCAAGCGAAATCGCAGCTGACAATGTTGATTTTGATGCGTTGACGCAAGCAGACTGGCTATATTTAGAAGGCTATTTGGCCATGTCTGAAAGCATTCAACCAGCAATGACGCAACTGCGCCAACAAGCCGGTATTCATAATGCAAAAATTGCCGTGAGTTTTGCGGATCCTGCGGTAGTGAAATTTGCCAAAGACGGCCTGCTTAACATGCTCGGCAATAAAGTTGCCGTGATATTCTGTAATAGCGAAGAAGCCAAGCTATTCACCGATAAAAAACAAGTCAAAGCCGCTGCCCGTGCTTTGCTTGAACATTGCCAAACAGCGGTCGTCACTGATGGTGCCAACGGTGCGGTCATTGCCCACAAGCCTGATGACGAATCGGAGATTGAAGTTTACGACGTAGCAACGCCAGCAGTAACGAGTGTCATCGATACCAATGGCGCAGGTGATAACTACGCGGGTGCCTTCTTGTATGCGCTATCACAGCATTATAGCTTGCCAGAGTGTGGACGTCTTGCTAGCGAAATATCGTCACAAGTCATCCAGCAGTTTGGACCACGTCTTGCCTCGCAGGATTACCGAGATATCGCTCAGCGTGTCCTATCTGCTTAAATGCTGAATATGTATATTTAACGCAAATAAAAAGTCCATATCAAGTCGATATGGGCTTTTTTGTTTATAGATTATAATCACTCAAATAATTTTCCTAAATGAGCACGCTTTTATATTAGGGCGTGTTGAACATTCGCAAATAGGCACTGCTGATCGCTAAAATTGTTCCAGACAAGGCACAAAGCGACGATAATGCAGATGCCTTAGCGAGATTTGTAACGCAGTATGGGGCAATTTTAGCATCAGCCCCAACGATAAAAGCAGGGGACAGGACTCTTTTTTGCCGCTTCATCGTTAAAAATAAGCGCTTAGAATGACTAAGCTTATTATTTTTAACATCGAGTCGCCTAAAAAATAGTCGCTGTCAGTGCCATGGTCGAGTGTTCAACACGCCCTAAGCAGTAGCTAATGCTTGCGCAAGATCGGCTTTGATGTCTTCAATATGCTCGATACCAATAGACAAACGTACCATATCTTCACTAACGCCAGCTTGCTCAAGCTCCTGCCCATTTAACTGGCGATGCGTCGTCGAGGCAGGATGACAGGCCAATGACTTGGCATCACCGATATTCACCAAGCGCGTAATCAGCTGTAGCGCATCGATAAAGCGCGACCCTGCTTCCAAACCGCCTTTTACGCCAAAGGTCAAAATAGCAGAAGGTGTGCCTTTCATATATTTTTTGGCAAGCTCATGCTCAGGATGGTCAGACAGGCCAGCATATTTTACCCAAGCGACCTTGTCATGGTCACGTAAGTATTCTGCAACCGCTTGTGCGTTCTGTACATGACGCTCCATCCGTAGGCTCAGCGTCTGCATCCCTTGCAAGATACTAAACGCATTAAGCGGACTAAGCGCCGCGCCCGTATTGCGTAGCGGTGCGACACGAGCACGCGCGATAAAGGCAGGCGCGCCCACGTCTTTGACAAAATTCACCCCATGATAACTGGCATCTGGTGTGTTCAGTAATGGGAAACGCTCAGGATAATCGCCCCACGCAAACGTACCACTATCGATAATCGCACCACCAATCGACGTCCCCGTACCGCTCATATACTTAGTCAATGAATGCACCACAATGTCCGCACCAAACTCAAACGGACGGCATAGCGCAGGGGTCGCAACGGTATTGTCAATCACGACAGGCACACCGTACTCGTGAGCAATATCACTGAGCGCCTGAATATCTACGATATTACCTAGTGGGTTACCGATACTCTCGGCAAAGACCATTTTCGTCTTATCATCGATTAAATCACGAATGGCTTCTGGATTTTTGTGGTCAAAAAAGCGCACCTCGATACCTTGACGCGGCAATGCATGCGCAAACAAATTGTAAGTCCCGCCATATAGCGTCGATACGGCGACGATATTGTCACCTGCTTCACAAATGGTCTGGATCACATAAGTGATAGCAGCCATACCAGAGGCGACCGCAAGCGCACCGATACCACCTTCAAGCGCAGCAACGCGCTCTTCTAGCACCGCATTGGTCGGATTCATAATACGCGTATAGATATTGCCCGCGACCTTTAGATCAAACAGATCAGCACCATGCTGAGTGTTATCAAACGCATAGGAGCTGGTATGGTAGATAGGTACGGCGACAGATTTGGTGGTCGGCTCCACGCTATAGCCAGCATGAATCGCCAAGGTCTCAAGACGCTGGTTGTTCTTTAGTTCTTGGGCTGCTTGTTCATCACTCATCGTACATTCCTTTGTATGGATCAAATGTATTGATCAAGATTTACTGATTCAAGAGTTCGCGTTTAAAAACTATTTTAAAAAGCTGTCTGCTAAATCATAGCAATAAAAAAAGCTGAGTTCATCATAACTCAGCTTCTTTATTAAAAGAATAGCAAAATACTAATTGTTTAATGACAAACATGCATAAGCGTTTTTATAACCGCTATGCTGCTTTTATTGGTTTTTTGCATTTATTTATAATAAGCATTTTCTGTGCGCGTATGGTCGGTATCATCAACCACTTGCGTCAGTTCTGGTATTTGCTGCTTAAGCTGTACTTCAACGCCTTGACGCAGTGTCATATCAACAGCTGAACAGCCTTGGCAACCACCGCCAAACTTCAAGACCGCGGTCAGGCCAATACCTTCTTCTTCAATCAATTCAAGCAACTGTACGTCACCGCCATGCGCTGCCAAGCCAGGGTTAATCTCTGACTGCAAGACATAGTTAATACGCTCTTCGACACTGGCATCAGCACCTACTTTCGGTACTTTAGAGTTTGGCGCGCGGAAGGTCAGCTGACCACCAAAACGATCTTTATTGTAATCGATGACCGCATCTTCCAAATAAGGCACCGAGGCCGCTTCGATAAAGGCTGAAAAATCATCATAGGTCAAGCACAAATCAGCGCTGTCTTCTTCGCCTGGTTGGTTGTAAGCCATGCAGCACTCTGCGCGCGGCGTACCAGGATGCTCAACGAAGATACGCACACCGATACCATCAGTGTCTTGCTTGGCTAACAAGTCTGCCAAATAGCCTTGAGCAGACTCAGTGATGGTGATATTGCTTTTTGCTTCAACTTGCTCAGTATCTAATGCTGACTCATAGTCAGCGGCTTGATTTTGCTCACTCATAATGTTTCCTATGCGTTATGACACAAGCGCAATATCTATTATGGCGACCGTGTCGTGAATTTGAATTTTTCAAAATTTTTATGGCTTATATCAGTTTGCAAGCCATCAGTGCTTGAGGTTTATTATTGTAATGCACTGGCAGCAATAGTCATAAAATTTAATCCGTCTATAATGGCCATTATACCTGAATCAAGGAGTAATTCCGACCGCGCTACTGTGAATTGAACCGTGACCGCTGCAAATGGTTGTCATTGGTTTTTTCAATGGCACTACAAGTCAGTAGATTAGGCATTGTTTATATAATGACTGATAAGCTACCCTCTATATAAAGACAGCTGCATTATTTATCAAGTATCCTAGGTAGCTTTAAAATCATAAGAGATTTATGCTAATTAACGCCATGCACTTATCAAACCGTATACGTTCTATCACTAATCGGATTAAACACAAATGAAAACACTAGCTGTTTTCATTAATGACACTAGATTTACAATAACGGATTGTGATGATTAGGATTTTCGTAAGAAATTTAGCAATAGCTTTTCTGTATAAGACTGTTGTTACTGAAAGTTCTATTCATAAATAATAAATAAACAAAAGTAGATATTTATAAATGGAATATACAATGGCAACGTTAATATTGAGCATCTTTGTTATTCTAATAATCACTATGATAATCGCTAGTAATTATTACTTCACCTTAACCAAAAAAATAATGAAACGTTACGACAAAGCACCTTATCTACTCATCCTGTTTTACAATCCCTCATACCATATAACCTTTTACGCAGATTATAAAAATGATTTAAATCCTAAAGAAATAAATGCGTTTAAGTACTATTTTATACTAGACCTCTTGCAAAAGTAGCAGAGGGAATTAAAATAAGAAGAACATTCATCGTTGTCTAAGAACCATGCCAAACATAGATAAGCTACTCAAACAAAGTGACGCTGGTTTTAAACGCTACACTGGCA
>Ga0208182_1000579_pt1 | contig 22658 bp, 20 predicted proteins | sample MalvireepMed_906_FD_184248 | JGI IMG/M metagenome (GOLD analysis project Ga0208182, IMG submission 184248) | Marine viral communities from the Global Malaspina Expedition - Malaspina viral metaG DeepMed_906 (SPAdes) (version 2) | ecosystem: Environmental > Aquatic > Marine > Oceanic | place...
TTCACCCGACCTGTCTGCCCGGAAGCCTGGGTGTTCTGGGCGCCGGCGCCCGCCGGTTCGTCGATTTTCTGGCCGACAGTGGCATCACCATCTGGCAGACACTGCCTATTGGACCAACACACCAGGATCTTTCACCGTACCAATCACTGAGTGCCCACGCGGGCAACCAGGATTTTATTGACCTCGCTGAACTGCTGCAGACCGGACTGCTGGCCGATGCTGAACTGGCCCAGCCCATCGCCGAATCCCGCCAGCAGCTGCTGGCCATCGCCGCCCAACGGTTTTACGAGGGCCATGCCACAGGCCGGAAGGGCCTTGATCTGGCCGGATTTGAAGCTTTCCGGGTAAGAAATGATTACTGGCTGGATGATTTCTGTCTGTTCTGCGCAATCCGGGAGGTTCAGGAGTCGCCAGGCTGGCTCCAGTGGCCAGAGCACTTGAGGGATCGGGAGCCGGCTGCCTTGCAGGCCTTTGTCGACCAGAACCAGGCCAGACTGGCTCGCATCAGGTTTGAGCAGTTCCTGTTCAACCACCAGTGGCAGGCACTCCGGGACTATGCACGAAGCCGCAATGTTTTGCTGTTTGGTGATATCCCGATATTTGTCGCTCAAGACAGCGCCGATGTCTGGGCCAACCGACAGTTCTTCAAGCTGGACGCCCGGGGCGAACCCACTGTGGTTGCCGGTGTGCCGCCGGACTATTTTTCCGAGGAAGGGCAACACTGGGGTAATCCACTCTACAACTGGCAGGTCATGGCGGAAGATGGCTATCAGTGGTGGCTTCAACGGCTCGAAAGCCAGCGCCATCTGTTCGATCTGATCCGGATAGACCATTTTCGGGGGCTTCAGGCCTATTGGGAGATCCCGGCTGAGGCCCCTCAACCACGAAACGGCTATTGGGTTCCCGGCCCCTCTGACCATTTTCTACAGGCCTGCTTCGACCGCTTCCCGGATTTACCCCTGGTGGCCGAAAATCTCGGCATCATCAGCGACGATGTGGAAGAACTTCGTCATCGCTTCCGACTGCCAGGGATGACGGTGATGCAATTTGGCTTCGACGGCAGCCCAAACAATCCGCATCTGCTTCACAACCACCAACCCCGGGATCTTGTCTACACCGGCACCCACGATAACGACACCACACTGGGATGGTACCGCAGCCTGGATGACCGTACCCGGCACTATGTGAACGATTATCTGGCCACCAGTGGTGATGGGATGCCATGGCCGGTAATTGAAGCGGCGTTCCGTTCGGTCTGCTCATTGGCCGTGGTGCCTATGCAGGATTTCCTCGGTCTTGGAACCGAGGCAAGGTTCAACACGCCGGGCACCATTACAAATAACTGGACATGGCAACTGGATTGGAATTTTCCCGAGAAAGACTTGTCGAAAACAATCGCTGAATCGGTAAAACGACATGGGCGCCTTCCTCCGGTCTGAGCATTTTTTGATCAGCATCAAAGAGGCGGACCCCAACCTTCGATATAACACACAAGCAGTATCAACAATTGGCGTTCAAGATGAGTCACGAGGGGGGAACATGGAACACAGACTCAGTAAACGCGTACAGGGAAAGCTTGGGCTGTTGGTATACAAGCGCGGGATGCCGGTTGCGACCGGTCAGATTCGCGATGCCTCCAAACGTGGTCTGTTCATTGCCACGGACTACACTGACGTTCAGTTAAACCAGACTGTGGAACTGGAGTTCCGTTTTCCGGATACCCAGGAAAAGCGGTTCCGTCGGCTGAAGGCCCATGTTGTGCGGAAGTCAGACCGCGGCCTTGGTGTCGATTTTGAAGGCGTCGAGAACGACAGTTTTACAATTTCTTCACTGATCAACTGGCTTAAAAACCACCACATGCCAGTCAACTATTTTCCTGCCCGCAGGAAACAAGCCTGAAGAACACCCAATGGAGAGGATCTGTTCATGGAACGACTTAAAGGTAAAGTGGCCGTGATCACCGGTGGCTCCGTTGGCATCGGAGCCGCAACAGCGCTCCGAATGGCAGAGGAGGGCGCTGCTGTCGCCATTCTCGACTGCCAGGATTCCGAGGGAGAGGCCCTGGCTAAACAACTTGAAGGCCGCGGTCTGAAGGCGGGTTACTGGCACTGTGACGTAAGCAAGGAACAAGAGGTCAAACAGGTTCTGGACGCCGTTGCCAATACCTTCGGTAGCCCGACTGTACTGGTGAACAACGCCGGCATTGCCGGGGCGAACAAGCCGACCCATGAACTCACGGAAGAAGAGTGGGACCATGTTCAGGATGTGAACGTCAAGGGCGTGTTTTTCTGCACCAAGCACGCCATTCCCCACATGAAAAAAGCGGGCGTTGGCAGCATTATCAACCTGTCATCCATTTATGGGCTGGTGAGTGCGCCGGATATTCCGCCTTATCATGCCTCCAAGGGCGCCGTGCGTTTGATGTCCAAAACCGACGCCCTGTTGTATGCCACTGAAAACATTCGCTGCAATTCCATTCACCCCGGGTTTATCTGGACCCCGCTGGTTGAGGCGCACCTCAAAACGACCGGGCAGGACCCGGAGGAAGCTAAAAAGGCCACGGCGGCAATGCATCCTGTCGGTCACATGGGCGAGCCGGATGATATTGCCTGGGGCGCGGTCTATCTCGCCTCCGACGAATCCAAGTTTGTGACCGGGAGTGAACTGGTGATTGATGGCGGTTATACCGCTCGATGATGTCCCGACCAACCTGAGCGGAGTTCAAATTTGACCCTGGCAGCCTATACCCCGCGGTCCTTGCCGGAATCCCTGAACGGATTGTTCCAGTTGGCGCTGGACCTTCGGTGGACCTGGCATCACGGTACCGATGAGCTCTGGCGCGCTCTTGATTCGGACATCTGGGACACCACCCGGAACGCGTGGCTGGTTTTGAACAGCGTGTCCGGGGAGCGGCTGGAAGAACTGGCCGCAGACCCCGACTTTCAGCAGCGCTACCGTGAGCAGATTCATGCTCACCAGGCTTTTACAGAGGCTGACACCTGGTATTCGACCGATTGTCGGGGCGATCTGGGCGAGGGCGTTGCCTATTTCTGCATGGAATATGGTCTGAGCGAATCGCTGCCGCTGTACAGCGGTGGTCTGGGCGTACTGGCCGGCGATTTTCTAAAGGCGTCCAGCGATCTGGGTGCACCAGTCATGGCGGTGGGTCTGCTGTACCAGCAGGGCTACTTTCGCCAGGCCATCAGCACCGATGGCGAACAGCTGGAGTTCTATCCTTACAACGACCCCACCATGCTGCCCGTCTCGCCCCTGCGGGACGCTGACGACCAGTGGGTGAGGGTGATTGTGCCTTTCCCGGGACGACACGTGCGCCTTCGGGCCTGGAAGGCCCAGGTTGGCCGCTGCGAGCTGTTGCTGCTCGATAGCAACGACCCCCGAAACGAACCGGGCGACCGGGGTATCACCAGCGAACTCTATACCGGTGACCCGGAAAAGCGCCTGCAACAGGAAATGGTATTGGGCATCGGTGGCTGGCGTCTGCTGGAACAACTGGGGAGATCGCCGTCACTCTGCCATCTGAATGAGGGCCACTGTGCCCTGGCGCTCATAGAGAGGGCCTTCAGCTGGCAGGACGACCATGAAAGTGATTTCCAGACAGCTCGAACCGCAACCAGGGCGACCAATCTGTTTACCACGCACACATCGGTGGCGTCCGGCTTTGATCATTTCTCCCGATCGCTATTGCGACTGTATCTGACACCCTGGCTCGAAGGCCGCGACCTGAATGTCGATCAATTGCTGGCATTAGGAAGCCAGCCCTCCAGCCCAGACAATCAGTCGACTGACCTTAAACTCAATATGGCCTTGCTGGCCCTCAATATGAGTGGTCGGTTCAACGGTGTCAGCCGCATCCACCAGAAGGTCACCCAGACCATTTTCCAGCCTTTCTTCCCGCGCTGGCCGGCCGAAGACATTCCGGCGGACTATGTGACCAATGGCATCCACACGCCGAGCTGGGATTCTCCGGAATCCGACGCCATCTGGACCCGGGCCTGTGGCAAGGATCGCTGGCGCAGGCCTCTCCAGAGCACCTGCCCGATGACTGACATCGCCGACGAAGAATTATGGGAAATGAGGCGCCTGGAGCGCGCAAGGCTGATTACCTACCTCCGGCGAAGGCTTGCAAGCCAGCATTGCGAACAGAATCCCGGAAACAACCATGAAGCCGCGTGTGGCCTTTTGCTGGACCATGAAACCCTCACGTTGGGCTTTGCCCGCCGGTTTACGGAATACAAGCGACCAGATCTCCTGCTCAAGGATGAGGAGCGCCTGCTCAAACTGCTTGCCAGCCGCGATCGCCCGATTCAGATTGTGCTTGCAGGCAAGGCCCACCCTTACGATCTCCCGGGGAAAGACATCATCCGGCGATGGAAAGCCTTCTCCCGGCGACCGGATGTCGAGGGCAAGGTGGTGTTTATTGAAGACTACGATCTGGGCGTGGCCAACCAGCTTATCCAGGGCGTGGATGTGTGGCTCAATTGTCCGAGACACCCTTGGGAAGCCTGCGGCACCAGTGGCATGAAGGTACTCGTGAACGGGGGACTGAACCTGTCACAGTACGATGGCTGGTGGGCGGAGGCCTGGAACCCGGATGTGGGCTGGGCTATTCGACCTGGCGCTACCTTTGACGAGCTAAGCGGGTCAAACAATCACGACCACGATCTCTCAGACATGGAACAGCTGTTTGATCTGTTGGAGAACGAGGTAATTCCCGGGTTCTATGACGTCGACAGCGAGGGTATTCCCCGGAAATGGGTCGGGCGCATGCGTGCGAGCATGGATCAACTGACGGCGGCCTATTCTGCCAACCGGATGGTGCGGGAATACGTCGAGCAGTTCTATCTCCCCATGGCAGAAATGGGAAGCCGACGCAGCTCCGAGACTGCACGGGAGCTAATTGGTGAATACGGAGAAATCTCCAGGCACTGGTCCCGGTTGCGTTTCAACAGCTTCAATACAAGCGAAGATTCGGGTAGCCAGACTTTCACCGTGGAAGTCTATCTGGATGGAATTGACGAGCAGCGGATTGCAGTAGAGCTTGTTGCAGAGGATTCCGAGCATGGTCCAAGAACCATTTCGGCCATGCAGATGAAGCATCCGCTGGGTGGTTCCCCTCATACCTATCTTTATGAATGCACGGTGCCTTCACGCCCCGAAGGACACTACACGCCGCGCCTGCGAGTGCGGGATGAACGCCTGAACCTTCCCCTGGAAAACCCCGCCATACTCTGGCTAAGGTAGGCCTCAGCTGCGCCAGAACGCCGGCGATAGAACGATCACCACGCTAAGTATCTCCAGACGCCCCATCAGCATACCCACAGACAGTACCCATTTTGCGGCATCGGGAAGCGGCCCGAAGTTACCCGCAGGGCCGATTATGTCCCCAAGGCCGGGGCCGACATTGGTCAGCGAGGTGAGGGCGCCAGACAGTGCCGTCACAAAGTCCAACTGCATGGCAGCCAGGGCAATCGTAATCAGCAAAAGACAGAGCAGGAAAATAAACGTGTAGGCGATCATCGACGAGATAATCTCATCGCTCACGGCTCGTCCGTTGTAGTTACGGGTAAGAACCGCACGAGGGTGCAGCAGGCGCATCAACTGCTCACGCAGGATGATCAGGGAAAGCTGGAACCGGAAGATTTTCATGCCGCCGGCCGTGGACCCAGAGCAGCCGCCCACGAACATCAGGAAAAAGAACAGCACGAACGCCAGAGGGCCCCAGGCCGAATAATCTTCGGAGGCATAGCCGGTGGTGGTTACCACAGAAGTGACGTTAAACAGGGTAGAGGCATAGTTATGGATGGGATCGAAGGGGACCGGTGACACCATCCAGCGGTAAAGAGTTAGAAGCAGCGGTACGAAAAACAGGATCGCGAGAAACAATCGCACCTGCTGATCCCGGAAAAGAACGCCGTGTTGGCCATGCATTTCACGCACGAAAAGGAAGAAGGGCAAGCTGCCGATAATCATGAAAAATGTGGCTTCCATGAGGATCAGATCATTGAACTTGCCCATGGACAGATCCGAGGTGGAAAAGCCACCGGTGGCGATGCTGGTAAGACCATGGTTGAAGGCATCGAAGAGCGTCATGCCAGAAAACCAGTAGGTAACCACCGCAATGATCGAAAACGCCAGATAAACCACCAGCAAGCCACGGCTGAGTGTTTTCATCCTTGGCAGAGCCTTGTCGGTCCATTCCGAAGACTCGGTGGCGAATAGCCGCATGCCGCCGACCCGCAGAAACGGGAGTACCGCAACGAACATACCGATAATCCCGATACCACCGATCCATTGCAGGATGGACCGCCAGATCAAGAGATCCCTGTCCATATCATCGAGGCCGCTCAGCACTGTTGCCCCGGTGGTGGTAATCCCCGAAGTGCCCTCGAAAAAGGCGTCTGCGGCAGAAATGCCCAGATCACTCAGATAGAAAGGAAGGGATGAAAACAGGGCAATAATGAACCAAGAAGATACCGTGAGCACGAACATGTACCGGGGCTTCAGATCTCTCGGTTTGCGGTAGGTGGCGGCCATTCCCAGTATACCGAGGCCCCAGACAATGGCGGCCGATTCTGCAAACGCCATGGCGTTCGGCGCTTCAGAGCCCGCAAGCAGGATGACAGGCAATGTCATGAAAATGCTCAAAAGCACGAACATGACGCTGACAATGAAAATGACGGGGTAGAGATTTCTCAATGGATGCTCGAGCCAGCTGATACCGGGAGACGGCGTCAGAATACCTGTGGGGTCGGCCTTCCGCAAGGTAACACCGCGCGGATGCCGAAATTACCGGCGAATTAAATCGGTGTAAATAACGCGTAAATGCGGATCTTTCTGATGGCAAAACGCGTCAGTCTGGTGCAAGTTCAGCGATGTACACCGAACAATTCGGTTAAGGAGATAAAAAATGAAACACGTACGTTCAATTGCCGTTATCTTTGCCACCGGTATGGCTGCCGCAGGAGCCGCATCCGCCCAGGATATGTACAAGTCTGGCGTTGGCGGGCTCTACACAGGCCTGAACTACACTTTCATGAACCTTGAGAGCGGTAACGCGGATGCCGACGTAGGCACGCTGTCTGCCAAAGTTGGCGTGATGGCGACGCCGTATCTGGGCATCGAAGCGCGGGGCGGTTTTGGCGTGGATGACGACCGCATCGGCGGAGTCGATTATTCACTGGATAACTTCTTCGGCGGCTACGCCACGTTCAATCTGGCCAACGAATCACCCATTACGCCGTACGCTATCCTCGGTTTCACCCGGGTCGAAATCGAAGCTTCTTCGTTTCTGGGCACAGCCACCGAGGATGAAACGGACGTGTCCTATGGCATCGGCATGAATATGGAATTTGCGCCGAACCTGTCCGGCAACCTTGAATACATGCGTTATTATGAAGACAGTAATGCCGAAGTCGATGGTCTGGGCGTCGGCATCCAGTTCAACTTCTGAAACCAGGCCGCCGGGGAGACTGTTTGAACCATCTGGCTCATGTATTTCTCGCGCCGGACTCACCTGAAGCTCGGGTGGGGAGCATCCTCGGTGACTTTACCCGGGGTGTCGATCTTTCGGCACTTCCGGCTTCGGTGAGGCAGGGCGTTCGACATCACCGGGCGGTCGACAGCTATACCGACCACCATCCGGACGTACTTGCCAGCAAGCAAGTCTTCTCCCGTCAGCGCCGCCGGTTTGCGGGTGTTGCACTGGACATTCTCTACGATCACTTTCTACTCAAACACTGGGAGCGCTTCAGTGCTGTTGATCAGGACGCGTTTATCCGGCTTATTTACAACGAGTTGCAGGAAAAAGAGCATTTAATGCCGGACGAGATGGCGCGGGTTACGCGGAGAATGGTGTGGAACGACTGGTTCGGCGCCTATCAGGACCTTGAGAACATCGGTTATGCGCTGGACCGTGTGGCCGGGAGGATCCGCTTCAGAAACGAGTTTACCGGCATGATCACGGAGATTCGCGCTCACCAGGATGAACTGGAGCAGAATTTTATGTCTTTTTTCCCCGATTTACAGGAATTTGCAGGAGATATTGAATGAGGTTTGTTAACAGGGCGTTGCTGGCTGCGGCCTTGGTTTTCCCATCCACAATGGCGTTTTCAGCAGAATCCGATGCCAAAAATGATGAGCGTCCACCGGAGACTCTTGGCTTCGTCGAATGGGTAGTTATGCAGGACACCAGCCTCCGCCTCAAGGCCCGGCTGGATACCGGCGCGAAAACCTCATCGCTGCACGCCGTCAACGTTGAACCCTTTGAAAAGGACGGCCAGGAATGGGTGAGCTTCCAGATTCCGCTTGGCGATCACCAGGACCAGCCAACAGAAGGCGAGCTCGATCATGAAGACGTCATCCTTGAGCTGGAAAGGCCGGTAGAGCGAACCGTTCTGATCAAGCGAAAAGGTGCGCCATCCCAGAAGCGCTATGTGGTGATGATGGATTTCTGCATCGCAGGAACTACCCACACCACCCAGTTTTCACTGACGGACCGCGGCAAATTTTCCTACCCGGCACTGCTGGGGCGCCGGTTCATGCGCGATGACAATATTCTCATCGACTCCTCAGATGGTTTTATGGCCGAAAAAGAGTGTGAATACATGACGTTGGAGGAGCTGGCAAAAAGACATGCCGAGAACGTAGTCGAGGAAACCGAAACGGATTCCTAAACACAGGGACTGGGATCCTCATCCCAGTTCACCAGCTTGTCTTCCAGTATCGCGGCCGCTGCCGGTGAACTGTGAGCTTTCAGGGCGTTTTCAATAATCTCCTGGTAGCGGCCGCTTTCCCGCAGTTTTGCCAACCCCCGATCAAACGCCCGTCTCAGACGACCGGCTTCCGGATCGTCCCGTGAGAAGGGAAGATGATAAAGGGCGCTTCTCAGTGCCTTGGGATGAAACTCCAGACGGGCTCGTGCCTCAGGGCCGAGCTGTTCGCCAATCATGGCTTCACCAACCACCGGATCCATCGGAAACAGATCAATTCTGCCAAGCAGCAGTTTTCGGAAGTTGGCCAGGTCAGATGTGGTGACGTCGGCATTGACCAGACCGCTATTCATAGCAGCGCTGAGAGTCTGGCCATAGCTGTAATCCTGCGTCAGGCCAACGGCCATGCCTTCGAGATCCGATAACGAATCCCAATCAAACGCCATTTTCTGCCGATGATAAAAGACATACTGGTAGGGCAAAATTGGCGCGGAATAGAGAAAATCGCGCCGCCTTTCTTTTGTGCATGACCAGACGGCCGACGCCTGGTAGTTACGGGTCTTTACCAACGCCAGGGCGCGGGACCAGGGAAAGAACGTAAACTCGGCCTTGATATCTTCAGTGGCGAACGCCTCCCGGATAATCCGGGCAAGAAAACCACCATCCGGGCGATCCTCATCCAGATAGGGGGGCCAGTGGCCAGTCGTTATCCGGATGGTTTCTTCGCCATCGGCACTATGGCTCAAGGGCGAAAGACAGAACAGAAGGCTAAATAGAAACAGCCAGTACCACTTCATTATAGGAAACCTGGAAGCCGGGGAGATGAGTTGTGGGTCTGGAGTATAACGACTTTATGGGTTTGGACTTTAGCGTGTCTACACCGGATTTAACTTGTGCGCACTGTTCACGCTCATGGAGCAGGGTAGAGGCAAGTTCTTCGGGTCTCTAGCGAGTAAAAATCATCTATAGTGATGAGTGAGTCGTGTTGCCACCTATTCCTTGGTTGGGGAAAACCATGAACAATATCGCCCTTCAAGTCGCCACTTTTTTAGGCGCTCTTTCCTGTTTTGGATCGGTAAACGCGACGGAGCCCAGAACCCCTCTCGTTCCGCTTCCTTCCATCGACGATTTCACAGATGGCGACGGTTGGGGTGTTGGGCTTGGGCTGGGCGTTGAATATGAGACTGCTTATGAGGGCTCGGACGAATTTGAGCTTGAGATCGATCCGGCCGGAGGTGTTCAGTGGCGAACTGGTGACCACATTTTTTTCTGGGCGGGTGAAGCAATTGGATGGCGAGCATTGGCCAGGGATGCCTGGTTGTTTCAAGCCTCGGTAGGCTACGAAGAAGGCCGTGAAGAGGGTGATTCAGACGATGGGAGACTGGATGGGTTAGGCGAATCGAATTCCGGGGTGACAGTGCTGTTGGAAGTGCGTCATGCGCTTGCAGAAGATTGGCGTTACTTTTTAGATGGCCGTGTACTAACAGGAGAAATCGGTACGCTAGGGATTTTCGGCGCAGGAACGTGTTTGGGTTGCCAACCTAACGGCACTGGCTGGGAAATTGGCGCTGCTGTCACTTTCCACGATGGTAAGTTAGCCAACCGGGACTTTGGTGTGAACGCACAGCAAGCCTTAGATTCCGGTCTTCCAGAAACCGATGTTGATAGCGGGTATAGATCAACTGGAGTCAACGTTAACTATCGCAATTACTTGAACGAAAGCTGGCAGATCTTCGGTGAAGCTCTTTACGAAATTTACGGGAGTGACGTTTCAGATAGCCCAATATCTCGGAATGATTATGAAGCGGAGATCGGTGTTGGCTTCATTTATATTTTTTGATGTTCTTTAGTAGAAAACCAGAAATCAGAAGGGCGAGTTTCGATGGATTTTGCAGGAAAGCTCATAGCTACTGGGTTAGAGCGGTATTCGCCAAAAACTGGTGAGGGTTTCTCTATGCCGTATCGTATTTAACATAATATACATTATACGCACTTTGATGCTGGGGATTGAATACTGTTTTGTGCGTTTGTTGGCCGACCACAGCAAGTACTAAAATTCTCCACAACAAGTGCTAAATTTCCACAACAAGTACTACAACATCTAGATTGCTGATTTGGGCGTCTTTTTGTTCATGGCGGCTCTGACCTAAACTTACCTACTGCAGGCTATTTCCTTAACTTGGACGGACGACTGAACAAAGAAGCTGGCCTTCATGTGATTTGCGGGATTGGTCACCGTGTTGTTTTGGTCACCTGAAACTTCAATGTCACGAATACCCAATGGCTAGTCTTCTGCTTGGCGAGAGTGTTCAAACTCAATTCAGGAAGTGAGGCTTTATTAAAAATGGGACTACGAATAAGAACTCTACTCTTATTTTTGGTGGCTCCGATGAATGCCGCAGCCGGCTGTTACGTAATTGGGAACCTTGAGGGTCAGTCCACGCGCGAAGGTTTCGAATTTGAAATTTCTGAGGACGGTATCAGCGAAGAAAAATTTATCGTTGAATTGAACGGCCCGGAAAGCAAAGTCACTCCCAATGACATGAGTTGTAACCAGGTCGGATCGCTGACTCTCCTATGCATTGACGCCGTTGAGAATGGTAAATCAATTATCGAAACCTGGTCTGTTTTTCCTGAAAAAAATAAATTGGTCCATACAAAATCAATCAATGGCTTGGGGGCATTCAACGGAGGAAACTTGTTTGTAGGGCAAATAATTGCGCGTTGCGACTGAAATAGCCGGACCTGTAACCGACACCACTGAGCTTAACCATTCGTTCCCCAGCATAAAATCCGTTAAAATAACATTATTACGGATTTTGTTTTCACCCTCTCCTTGCGCCCACCCAGCCTCCCAGGAGCATTTCCGATGAGCAAGACCGGCCAAGCCCGTGTACTCACGCCCGAACACTTCGCCCACCTGTTGCGAGTTATTCAGGAACACCGCTACCCGGAAAAGAACACGGCACTGGTTCAGATTAGCTTCAAGCTTGGTCTACGCGTCCAGGAAATCGCACTTCTCCAGATCAAAGATCTAGCCGAACTCGGCCCTGAAGGTTCTGGTCAGCGCCCTTTTAAACTTAAGGAAATTCTAGCGTTGCCTGCGGCTTACACTAAAGGTGCTGATGCGTTGAAGCGATCCAAATCCACGTACCAGCGGCGTCGAATCAGTTTTAGTGTTCACGATTTCCACCAGCTTGTTCTGCGAATTGAAACCATGGCCAAGGCCGGCGCCGAGATCAAACCGGAAGATTTTTATCCTGAGGTCAAAAAACATCGTGGTAAATCGCGTGATCTTCCAATGGATGACATCGCACTGAGAACAGCTATCGAAAATCACCTTGCGATCCGCTTGGTAGCGCGACCTTCAGTGAAAAAAACCGATCCTCTATTCCTGACTCAAAAAGGAGGCCCGTATTCTCCCAATACTCTCCAGGAACACTTCGCTCTCATGCAGCGGCAATGGGCAGGTATTGAGCGAGCCAGCTCCCACAGTGGCCGGAGGACTTTAATGACGAATATCATTCATGATCAAAAGAAGTCCGTTAAGGTCGCTCAAAAGATTGCTGGTCATGTGTCACCGTCAACAACGCTTATCTACGAAGAACCTCCTGAGGCGTCGTTGAAGGATGCCGGCTACAAATATGTTGGTTAGTCCAGGACCCGAATAACATATAAAGCGCAGTCGTTATTAGTTTCCAAGCGCTTCGAATGCCCTTGGTTTGCGTGCATGACCGGTTAAAATTTTCAGCTCACTTGCCATGAAACTTGTTGATAGCGCCGGATACAGATAGCTGCCCTGCCCCCTCGAGATCGACTCATATGACGACTCTGGCCCAGCAAACGTGGATTTCATTCCTAATGGGACACCCCAGTGACTGAAGAGTCGAAGTTGGGTTTGGTGGCGAAGGGGACGGTTAGGAGGTGCAACTGGGCCCAAAACAGTTTTGCTTGCGCTACTGGTTGAAACTCACGTAGTTCTCGACTGCTTCGACGCGCTGGTTCGAGCGCCAACTATGTCTTTTGCAAGCTTCTCGCCCTCATTGACTATGTTCTGGAGAATATTCGGAAAATACTCGGCGTCATCAGTTCTTATTTTTAGCTTAACAAGAGTTCCGTTAATTGGCACTTCTTCTACTACTTCTTCTTGATTGAATTTGTGAAATATTACTGAATTTGAAGAAATAGCAAAGTCTCCATATTGTCTACCTAACTCTGAAATTACATAAAGTCCAAAGCCTGAGTTTTGCCACCTATTTCTCTCATCATCAGGAGCAGTTTCTTTGGAGATACCAGGCTGAATTGCGAGCCTAAGTGCGCCCTCAACACTATCGATATCATGCACTGCAGAAAGCGTGTTGTAGATACCAACGCCCTCATCAGCTATAGCGATCTCAGCAAACCCATTAGCCCATTTTTGCGCCATAATTACACATCTTTCTGCCCCAGAGTGTTCAAACACATTCCTTATCACTTCTCTGATACAGTAAGCGAGCATTTCCGCTTTCATTACATCTGCCTCTCGCCCAAATATTATGCTGGCAAGCTGCTCACTCTTCTTCACGATACGCTCTTGAACTACGCCATCATAATCATCCAGGTCCTCCGCTGATATTGTTGTAATTGGCACGTATCTTTTATTGCCCTGACCTGTATCTGGTTGATTACCCTCTTCTAAACCGATAAACCTGAAGAAAGAAAAATGCTTTAGATAGGTAATCGCACTGTTAGATTTCAACCCCTGAGATAGGGTCGTTAAGTTTTTTTGCCGCCTTGCACGCACAAATTCCCTAATCCCCATAGCCGCGAGCAATGTCCCATAGGGAGCAGCAAAGGACAGAGTGTTGAAATTTATCGACACTTCAGGTTCTTCAACCTGCTCAAACAACTCTCTTAAGAACCTGCAAACCTGACTATCTTTGAATTCGTGGGGACAATTTATGACCATGTTATTTCTCGTTATATAACCAATATTCACCCGTGGCCTTTGCGTAGCGAAGCGGAGAAAAGGCCGTCCGGTAGAGCCCCAACAGGGCTGGAATGAACTGGAACGACTGTTTAGGCATTCTGGGCCTCTACTCCATCCAACACTCTGAGCACGGCCCTCCGCAAACCGTTCCAGAATAATAGTCAAAGTCCAATCCCCTTTCCGAACTCGGTTCCTTTGAACTGGATTGCTATCTCCGTATCGCCCGCCCACAAATCTGAAGGCAGCACGGGTTTCGCTACTGTATCTGCATGAATGATTTTGTCTATCACCTACTTGATCGTGGCCGGCCGATCGATCAGTTCTTTATCGCAATATAGCCAAGAAGAATCCGGTAACTCCAGACTTGGTTGATCAATAATTCTCTGGTACGGATTGATGCGCAGAGCAATAGCTAGACTAAGGAGACTACTGGAAATGAGGTTCTGTAAGCTTGTTTCCGAATTTTCTGACAGGTGCAGACGGGAGTGACTATAAGAAAGGCTGCTAGTCGAATAATCGAGCCCATGGCAGATCAAGCATAATCGTCTGATTTCACAGAAGTCTTGCCGGTGTTTAGATAAGATCTCTTTCATAATTCCCTATGCCTAACGAATGATATGGACTCCCCCTGCTCCCACGGCATCGATGTGCCAAATTGAAGGTGTCGACATCTTCAATCGAAAGCAGGAGGAGTCATCATGAATGTTACAACCATCGGCATCGATCTGGCGAAAACTGTGTTCAGTATTCATGGCACCGACCAACACGGCAAGGTCGTGGTTCGCAAACGACTGAATAGACCCAAGCTCTTGTCGTTCTTTGCTCAATTACCTCCGTGCCTGATCGGTATGGAAGCTTGCTCTGGTGCCCACTATTGGGCGCGGGAATTGACCAAACTCGGCCACGATGCCCGGATCATTGCGCCACGATTCGTAGCGCCCTACCGCAAGAGCAGCAAGAACGATGACAACGACGCCGAGGCTATCTGCGAAGCAGTAGGTCGGCCCAATATGCGCTTCGTTCCCATCAAAACCGAAGACCAACAGGCGACACTATGTCTGCATCGCATTCGTCGGGGACTGACCAAAGAACGCACCGCGCAGATCAATCAGATTCGAGGTCTGCTGGCCGAGTTCGGATTGATCATTCCCCAGGGACGTTACGCCGCGCGCCGTCGGGTTCCGGAAATCCTGGAGGATGCCGAAAACGGCTTACCCATGCTGGCGCGGCGTTTACTCAACAACATCAACCAACGCATTCTCCAGCTCGATGAAGAGATCCTGGCTTACGACCGGGAGATCGAGGCCATGGCTCGGCGTGATGAGCTGGCCAAACGATTGATGGCCATACCGGGCATTGGCCCTCAAACCGCCACCGCCTTGTTAGCCAGTGCGCCTGATCCCAGACAGTTCAAAAGCGGACGACACTTTGCCGCCTGGCTGGGCCTGGTGCCCCGACAATACTCCACCGGAGGCAAGGTGCGACTGGGGCGGATCACCAAGCGCGGGGACAAATACCTGCGAACCCTTCTAATCCATGGCACCCGGGCGGTGATCGCTAAATTGCCCGATAAACAGGATCGACTCAGTGGCTGGGCCAAAGAGTTAGTGGAGCGACGTGGATACAAGCGCGCGGCGGTGGCATTAGCTGCCAAGAATGCCCGGATCATATGGGCGCTATTGATGAACCAAACCGAGTTTAAAACACAGCCTTTGGAGGGTTGATAACCGAGCACCAACGACAGGCAGAACACGCCTGCCAGCCGAGTCTTGCAACGGCAAGCGATGACGGAACGGTCAGACCGAGAGTGATTAGAGCCTGATGAACAATACGGCCGAAAAGCCGACTAACGAATGAGGCCATCACTCACACGCATCATCATCCTGGCCCGGGCATAAACGCCCACAAAGAGGCCGAATGTAGAGCCGCAGTCTCAAACCGCTCCGCATTCAAATGGCGTTGCTTGACCGCAGGGGGAGTCCATGTAGCTTTTGTTCGGCGGGGTGAACTTCCACCACTTTGGTGGGCACTTAAAAAACTGAGCCTTTCACAGGTTTGATTCAGAGGCAAACGCTCGCTGCTTGCAGAGCAAATTTGGCGAGATCTTCGCGCAGCGCGAACGTTTGCCTTTGTTTAGGTGTTGCGTGGGATACGGAATGGTCGCAAAGCGGACATTTGCATTAGACGATTACGCGGAGTTTGGCGGCTATTTTGGAGCAGCGAATCGGAGGAAAGTGTATTGGAGCGCTGCAATGGTGAGCTTTCCGCTCACCATTGCCAGCACAAGAGGCTTTGTCCCGTTCATCACCCTCACTTGGGCTCGAATACCGATTGGCCCGCGATGTGAGAGCCGCCGAAACTCAGAACAAGCGTTCCCCGTTATCCACCTTCGCATCAGGTCTTACCAGAGTAACTTCGCCATTCGCCGTCTGCACGCCAGTGACCAGGCACTCCGACAAAAAAGGGCCGATCTGTTTAGGCGGGAAATTAGTGACTGCAAGAACCTGTTTGCCGATGAGTTCCTCCTTGCTATAGAGGTCCGTAACCTGCGCACTCGACTTACGAACACCGACCTCCACCCCGAAATCGACTCGTAATTTATATGCAGGCTTGCGCGCCTCGGGAAAATCCGTCACTTCAATGATAGTCCCGATCCGCAGTTCAACCTTCTCGAAATCGTCCCAAGTAATCATCTCACCGCTCCTTTGACGTAGTTAGTCTGTTAACAAATCTGGCTCGGCGACCGTCCGGCTTTTCGCACGACCCGCGATCAAAGAACCAATGACGATCAGAATGCTGGCACTCAACACGGCAACCGTAGCTTCGCCGAATCCGGCAAGGATCAACAGGATCACTGAAATCAGTGGCGCACTGTATGCCAGGGTTCCCAGTAACTGGATGTTTCCGTGCTTTACACCATGGTCCCAGGTGAAGAATGCTATGCCCACCGGTCCGAGGCCGAGCCCCACCACGCCAATCCATTGAAGTGCGCCTTCTGGCCATACCGTTTCCTCCCACAAAAGGTGGCAAATCAACGCCAGAATAGCCGTAACACCGCAAAACCAGCCCACGGCATCGGTCGGTACCGAGCGAACCAGTCTGCTGAGAACAGAATAAGATGACCAGATCAGAGCGCAGAACAGAGCCACCAGGTAACCCGGCAGGTTCTCCCAGGCAAATCCGTCGGCATTACGGCTGATCAACAACCAGCAACCTGCCAGGGCAACCAGGGCCCCAACGATGTACTGAGCTCGTAGTTTCTCGCCCGGCAGGAAGGCCGACAGCAGGACGATCAGCAGCGGCCAGAGGTAAGCCAGAAGGCTGACTTCAACGGCCGGGGCCAGTGTCATGGCCTTGAAGTAGGCAAAGTGATAACCGAACAAACCAACGATGCCGATGCACCATGCAAGCGGCGATTGCCGTAAATAATGCACACCGGAATGTCCCGAGAAGACCCAACGACCGCACATCAACAGGAAAGCGATGCCGAAGGTCATGGCCATGAGCTGGAACTCTGGAATCTCGCCACCGGAAAGCTTGGTCAGCAATGCCAAAGTGCCCCATAACAGAACGGAAATCGACCCGATCCAGGTTGCGGCGTTAACGGATGCCATGAAACCCTCCCCGAAATTCTCACGTGTGAATGATTTCAGAAGGGTATCCAGTACGAAGGAGAGGAACTTTCAAATCTTGGCGGAACTATTTCGAAATACGGCGGAAGTGGCTGGGCGCTCTGCCAAAGTGGGCTCTGAACCGGTCGCTAAAGGCCGATAACGATGAATAGCCGACAGCGTCGGCAACTCGCTGGACGCTGAGCCCCGACTGCTCCAAAAGCCGCCAAGCTTCTTTCATTCGTAACTCTGTGAGGTATTGATGCGGCGTCATGCCGACCTGGCGCCGAAACAGGTCGTTCAACTGCCGAATGCTCAGATGTGCCACGGCAGCCGCCTCGGCCAAGGACAGCGGTCGGCTGAAGTGTTCGTCCAGAAATTGTTTCGCGGCGTGGACTCTGCGGTCCAGCTTCAGCTGACTTCCATGGCGCTCCTGAAGCAACTGAATCAGCAGGAGCAGCATTTGATGCTGGGTAAAATCCGACTCAGTCCCATTTTGGAGCTGTGCATGAAGGAACTGGACGTAATGGAGCAATGCTGGATCGAGGTCTACGAAACAAGGTAGCTTGTCTAGCGCCGGGGCCAAGCCTTCGGGGACGTCTGCAACCAAAAACCGATTATCGTCGGTCGCAGCATATCCATGGCCAATTCCCGCAGGAATAATTGCCGCTCGATGCTGCGCAACCTCCCCTTCCTTGGCATCTACTGACAGAGATAACGTTCCCACCAACGGCAATACCAGTTGGTGATGGTCGTGGGAGTGGCTTTTTCCCTCGTCCTCGTAGGTTCGTATATGCAAACCGATCTCAGAGTGCTTCATGCGACCAGTATAATCAGAAACACAGGAGAGTCATCACAGAACCACTCTTTCACCCATCTCTCATCCGGGATCCGACCGGTTCATAGTAAAAACGCGGCAAATTCGCAGTCACGAAGTATCTCTTGAACCAGCTCAAACGGTTTGTGGCTAAAATGTCCGCTTTTGTTTAGGTACCAGCTGGAATGCGGGATGGTCGCAAAGCGAACATTCGGATCGGCATGCAAACCCAGCGGCTATCGAAGCTGGCTATCCTTACTGCCCCTCCGATTGATACCGCTAGCCCGGGTATTCCGCTTTTCATGGGCCGACTGGCAGTCAATACAAAGCCGAACTCCGGGAATCGCCTTGCGCCGGGCCTCTGGAATTGGCGCGCAACATTCATCGCATTTCGCGGCACTCTCACCCACGGTAAGCTGGCTGCGAGCGCGCTCAATCTCGTCTTCAACGCTTGCGTCGATCTGTTCCTGAACCGAACCATCACGTGACCATCCACCTGCCATAGCCTCACCCCAGAAAGATCAGATGACTGAACCCATCAAATGGTTGCGTCCGAAAGCGGACGCTCCACGATTGCCGATTTGCCCCTTTTCGCGTTTCAAGCCGGTAGATCGTCAGTAAGACCTTTCCAGCGCCGTGGAATCCTCGTGGGCATGCCTGATCCGACGAACTTTCCACCAGATCGACAGCATCACGACGGGTACCAGTACCGACATCACCGGTGTGACAACATCGTAAATGAATGGAATACCCTTCAGGAAATAGCCTGAAAGACTCACGACGTAATATGAAATTGCTGCCACAGACAGGCCTTCAACCGTTTGCTGAAGACGCAATTGCAGCTTGACTCGGTTGTTCATCGACGCCAGCAAGTCCCGATTCTGACGTTCCAGTTCGACATCGACCCAGGAGCGCAGCAGTGAGATGTTTCGGGTAAGTTCGTCGGAGAGCTTGGCCTGGCGCTCTTTAACCGAAAGGCAGGTTCGCATCGCAGGAGCAATACGACGCTGAAGGAAATCCCGCCAGGTGAAGTATCCGGATACGCCCTCCTCCATTAGCGCTGTCAACCTCTCTTCAACAATCTCGTAGTAAGCCCGGCTGGCGCCAAATCGATAGAGGTTCGCAGCAACGCAGGCCTCCAGTTTTGCCGCCAGACTGGTCAATTCTGACAGTAGAAGGTGATTGTCACGCCGCGCTTCTGAGTTCGTAGACATCTCATCAGTCATCAGGGCCAGTTGTGACTCCATGTTTCGCAACTCCGTCGTCATTGACCTGGTCAACGGCAACGACAATAAGGCCAAGGTCCGGTAGGTCTCGATCTCCAGAAGGCGTTGCGCCAGCGCCCCCGCTCGTGCGGGTTTTAAATCACGCGCAAGGATCAGGATGTGCGTCAGGCCGTCTTCATCCTGTCGGAAATCGGTGAGGATGGCAGCGTCCCCACTTTCTACCAGCGAGTAACAAAGGCTGGAAGGATCGAAGCGATCTACCTCCTTCTCAGTATCTGAAGTCCATGGAAGAAACGTCAGGCGCACGCCCGATACCACCGGGCCGGGAGGTATGAATCCATGCTTGAAAGGATTCTCGCCGCATGGTTCTCCGGTTTCGGGATCAAGCTCGGCACACCACAGATACGTGGAATACTCCGAGTGCTTTTCGCAATGCAGGCCTCCGTCTTCCCAGGTCAAGCCATGAAAGGACGTAGATTGGTCAGGCTCAGCCACACGGAGACGCCCAGACAACTCATTCATCGCCAACTTATCCTTATTCAGATCTCCTCCGGTCATGAAAGCGAACTGCAACATCTCCCTGGGGGCCTGAATCATGAGGTGTGGGCGGGCATGCACTTCATTCACGGCCGCCGCCCTATCGGGATAGGCCGGCATTCCATACACGGTGTCGGTTGAGGCTGGCTGATCGTTCGGATGGTGGGTCGACTCGGTCATAATGACCTCAGGTTGACGGGTTAAGAAAATACAAAGTGGGGCTCTAGTAACACTATAGCTCACTACGCGAAGGTGCACCCCGTGAGCGATTACGACGCGACGTAACATTTGGCCAAAGAACAGGGCCAAGGCAGGGAAAGTTCCCGTATGATGGCCTACACTTGGTAGTGAAGAACCCTACACAAGCATCGCGCCTCCACGATGACACCACCCTGGACGCGTTCTGCGGACCAGGAGGTGTTTCTTGCAGCACACGACTGACATGCCCACCAGCATTACCACGACGCTCACCTACCTGGCCAAGCACGACGCGAAGCCTTATGTGCATACCGAGGCCCTGACCGGTGACAATGAACCGCACTACTTTGCAGAACAGGAGGAGCGCGACGTCACGATATACAATGGCCGACCGCTGGTAGACAACCTTTCTCTGGACAAGCAGGGGTTCGAACTTCATCGGCGAGACACGGTGGTCGACGACCTTTACGACGATGCGTTGGTGGAAAGCGTCTACTACGCCGAAGTCGAGGCTTTGATCAAAGAGCTGACGGGCGCAAGCCGGGTCGTCATCTTCGACCACACCCGGCGTAGCGATGCCGAGCAACGGGGCATTCGCGGTCCGGCCAGCCGCGTGCATAATGACTACACCGAGCGCTCAGGGCCTGAGCGTGTTCGCGATGTGCTGGGCAGCGAACGGGCCGACGCGCTGGCGGCGATGCCGGTCGCTCAGATCAACCTCTGGCGCCCCATAAAGGGGCCCGTCAAGCGTTCGCCGCTGGCCCTGCTGGACGCATCGACGCTCGACCCCGATGACCTGCTGGCCACCGACCTGGTCTACCCGGATCGTATCGGTGAGATCTACCACCTGGCCTACAATCCGCGCCAGCGCTGGTACTATTTTCCGGACATGCGCCGTGACGAAGCCTTGATAATCAAAGGGTATGACTCACGCCACGACGGCCGTGCCCGCTTCACCCCCCATACGGCCTTCCAGGACCCCCATACGCCGCCAGGAGCCCCGCCGCGCGAGAGTATCGAGGTTCGCAGCCTGGCCTTCTTCGGTTAGGTTTTGACCACCTGGCGACGGCCTCCTCCGTACAGTATCTGACCGGGTTATGTCGACATGGCGAAGTCAGGTAAAACGAATTGCCCGATTTCCTCAATCACCTCACCGGCGGGGCGTTGGCCGTATTTCAAATTGATAATCACATGGTTTACGCCGACCTCCTGCAAGATGTGTAGTAGCGCAATCAGGTGATTCCGTCCCAGTTGATACCCCAGGTGGATCCGCCGAGGTGGTGTCTGCGGGTTGTCTGTCAGGTCGAGGTATAGTGACTGGGTGAAGGGTTTGAACAGCTCACCACATTCTTCACGGACCGCCGTTCGCCAGCTCTCTACAACCACTTGCTGAGCCTCCGGGGGCCGCGGATAGCTGATCCACCCATGACTGTAGCGGGCGATCCACTCCAACGCCTGTCGGCTATGGCCGGTGACAAAGAAAGGAATTTCCGCCGTGGTCGGCTTGGGAATCAGGTCGGCTCCCTCAAGTGTGCCGCCGGACCAGGTTATAGGCACGAAACTGCTGCGCTGTACCTCGCGAAATACCTTGAGGTATTCGCGGAACAGGCTGCCGCGTTGCTCCGGGTCGACACCGAATGCTGGGAACTCTACTGGACGGTCACCGGAAGCCACGCCGAGTAACAGACGACCACCACTGAGCTGGTCGACACTCGTTGCGGCCTTGGCAGTATGTAGGGGATTACGGATTGGCAGGATGACCGACGCGGTACCCAGCGCAATCGAGTGAGTATGTGCTGCCATAAAACCCAGGTAGACCCAGGGATCGAACACCTGGCCCGAATCACCGAAGCTGGGATCGCGTAACGGCACGTCGCGAAACCAAAGGGCGGAGAATCCCAGCGTTTCGGCATCTTGGGCCAAGCTGACCTGGTCGAGCATACTCGGCATATCGCCGGTAAAGGCTTCGAGGGGGAAGAAAAGACCCAGGCTCAGGCGGCCGTGGCGGTAGGTGCGCTGAAAGCCAGGTTGTTGCTGATAGGGAATGGAATTCGGACTAAACATGCTCTGTCCTCCAGTTGCTCCCGCTGCAAGTGAGCGAGATACTGCGAGACGGTCGAGTGCATCCGGTCTATCCCATTCGTCTTTTCTCCCCTGCCCGTAGCCTCCGGGGCTTTGTTACTCCGGTTCGGAGGCAGGCACCTTTGCTTCCTTCTCCCAGCGGATCTCACTTCGATCCTCGTCGTAGACGAAGCGCAGGCTATCACCTTCCTCTATGTCGCCCCGCAACACGGCACTCGCAAGTCGCGTCTCGATCAGGGATCGGATCTGGCGACGAAGTTCGCGCGCGCCGAATTCCGGCCGGTAGCCGACATCCGCCAAATGGTCGATGAGCGAGTCGTCAAACTCCACGGTCAAGCCCTGTCCATGCGCGATACGCTTCACGCGTTCGAGCTGCAGACCTACGATGTCACGGATCTGTTTGCGGTCGAGCGCGTGGAACACGATGATCTCATCAATGCGGTTGATGAACTCCGGGCGGAGATAGCGACGAAGCACGTTCAACAGCTC
>Ga0208182_1000587_pt1 | contig 22339 bp, 41 predicted proteins | sample MalvireepMed_906_FD_184248 | JGI IMG/M metagenome (GOLD analysis project Ga0208182, IMG submission 184248) | Marine viral communities from the Global Malaspina Expedition - Malaspina viral metaG DeepMed_906 (SPAdes) (version 2) | ecosystem: Environmental > Aquatic > Marine > Oceanic | place...
GCGTGGAATGCTTTATCTGCGGATGTCCAGGCTGCGGGCGGCGGTTATAATGACCAGCGTGATGCTTCAATAGCAGCCGCTTATGATCTACAGGACCAGATAGATTTTGATTCAGAGTCGATGGATCTAGCCAGCGATTTTTCCGAAATGGATCTGGTTGGTGAGTGGCTATAACGCAACTCTGGGGAGTTACGGGGTCGGAAATTGACGATGTCTGGCCCAGTGTAGAGCCTTTTATCCAGAGGGTTGTGGATAAGGGTTCGGACAAGACTACAAAGGAAGTCTTTGAAGGATTGAAGGACCGGCGCTATCAACTCTGGGTAGCGTGGGACGAAGAGATAAGGGCCTGTTGTATCACGGAGACGATACACTACGAACCCGACGGGCTTCTGTGTTCCATCCTCATGTGCGCCGGTGATAATTTAAGACGCTGGATTAAACATATCAGGACAATCGAGGAATGGGCGGAGTCAAAGGGCTGTTTCGCTATTGAATTAGTCGGGCGAAAGGGCTGGGAGAAAATCCTTGAATATAAGGTAACGGGATACGACGAAAACGCATTGATAATGAGAAAGATGTTAAAATGAAAAGCTCAAGACCGCAACAGACAGGAACGCAGGTAGTTACCCAGACGAATGACCCGTGGAGTGGGCAACAGCCATTCCTCGAGACGGGATTCCAGAGGGCGCAGACGGATGTTCTGGAAAAACCCGAAACATTCTTTCCGGGGTCTACCGTGGTTCCCTTTGATCCTGTCACAACGGAGGCTCTGGGTTCAATCGAAAGCAGGGCGAGAGCCGGTTCCCCTCTTGTCCCGACAGCGCAGGAAGCTATAAGAAGTGCGGCAAGCGGCGAATTGCTGGAGCAGAACCCGTTTTTAAGCCAGACCAACCCCTATCTTCAGGATGCTATCGACGCGGCGACCCAGGGGATTACGAGAAATTATCAAAGTGTCGTCGAGCCTGGAATTGATGCGGCATTCTCCAGCCGTGGAAGATATGGCAGCGGACTACAGGCCGAGGCTATAGACAGGGCGCAGGAGAACCTTGCAGACCAGTTGGCTGATGTTGGTACACAGATGGCCTTTGGTGACTATGGTCTCCAGAGACAGGCGTATGATACCGAAAGAGCCAGACAGATGGCGGCGGCACAAGTGGCTCCAGGCCTGGCGGCACAGGACTACGTTGATCCCGGACAATTACTTTCGGTAGGCGCGGCAAGGGAAGGTCAGGCGGCGGCACAGTTACAGGAGGATATTAACAGGTTCAACCTGGAACAGACCGCGCAGAAGAAAGCCCTTGCCGACTATATGGCGCTCGTCGCCGGGGGGCAGTACGGCGGAACGTCTTCAACCTCGACCCCGATCTATCAGGATACTTCAAGCAATGTCCTGGGCAATATAGCCTCCCTTGCGGGGGTAGGCGGGTCACTGTTCGGCGGCATGGGGCCGTTCGGTGCGTTTGGCGCATTCGGATAGGGGATAGATCATGGCTAAAGTAGTTCCACAGAACCCCATGAACGCCTATTTCACTCAACTCGCAGACCCGCGCTATAGACAGGCAATGCAGCAACAGAACCTGTTTTCCAATCTGCTTAATTTCGGGGCGCAAATGAGCGCGGCGGGAGCGCCGTCTTTTGATCCGGGTTATGCGGGCAGAACCCGTGCCGGTGCCTTGGCTGGTCTGGGTAAAGGCTTAATGTCAGGCAATCAGGCTTATCGTGACCAGATGATGAACGCCATGAAGCTGAAGTCAATGATGGATACGAGCGGATTAGCCAGACAGAAAATACGTCAAAAAAACGAGGCAAGAAAGAAAATGATGGGGTTATTTGGTGGGTCTGGTACTCAAGCAAAAGCCCCACAAATACAACAACCCGCAGATGCAATAGATCAAACGATAGTAGGTGAAGGGGATTTACCGAAAACGCCTTCAATCACAAGCGCACCAATGAACGATGTTACACTTAATAAATACGGGTATGTTCCGTCACCAGGCAGAGAAGCACAATTAAGAATGCTAGCATCAACGGGCGAGGCAAAAGATGTTTCTCAAGCAATGGGAGAGTTTCGCAAGATAGACAATTCTTTAGTAAAAGACGCACGGGATCGTTTGCAAAAGCCTTTTACATCTTTCCGTGAAGCGATTGTTAATCAAGATAAAGCAATTACTGCTTTAAATCGAGCTGATGGCCCAGGCGACCTAACCGCAGTAACCGTAATTCAAAGGTCTATTGATAATGGTATTGTTCGCAAGGAGGATATGGATAACTGGTCACGGACATTAGGGTTTGTTGGCGGATTTAAAGCCCTCCTTGGAAGAATTGAGGCTGGCACAATCCTAACACCAAAACAAAGGACAAGTCTATCCAGAACAGCGAATGAATTATTCAACTCTCATAAATCATCATTTTCCAGTTTTTTTAATATTCAGCGATCTCTTGCGAGAGAAAACAACGTGCCTTGGCATAGAGTAGCGGGGCCAGAATTAGAGAAACTAATAAAATTAGACCCAGCAAGAAAGCCTAATCGTCCAAAGGTTGGTAATACCCCAACAGAAAAGAAATATAACTTGCAAAGTCCAGTTGTAGGGGGAACGTAATGGCCGAGAAAATTAATTATGATATATTACGGAAAAACCTACAGACGATAAGAAGTGCCGGCGGCGGTCAGAGTGCCGTCGATGATTATTTGGCTGAACTAGGTATTGATCCCAAAGACATCAGCGGAATGGTTCCTCAGGCTAGGGACGCCGCGACGTTAGGTAATTACGCCAGACAGATATTCGGCCAGGGTATGGCTCTAGGTTTGGGTGATGAAATGGTAGGCGCAATGAGGGGTGTCGTTGATGCGGCTACGAGTGACAAAACTTTTGGGAAGGCTATCAGTGAGGGCATTGATGAAGAAAGGAAAGAGGTAAAAGCGTTTGAGCAACAATACCCAGAAAGATCGTTAGGTCTACAATTAGGCGGTGGACTATTAACAGGAGGTGCGGGCGCGGCGAGGGTTGGCGCAATGAAGGCTGGTCAAACGATAGGGCCAAAGATAGCCCAAGCATTAAAAGTCGGCGTTCCGATGGGCGGAGCCGGGGGGCTTGGATTCTCAGAGGGGGGATTAACACCAGAGGGCAAATTTAGCCCAGAAGGCGCACTTAGTAGAGGAATAGGTTTAGGGTTGGGTTTGGGTACTGGCGGGGCTTTAAGCGCAGCCGTGCCTCTAGGAACCGCCGCCGTTGGTAAATATATCGCTGCCCCTATAGCTCGTATGATGCCGGGTGGTGCTGAAAGACAGGCCAAAGGATTATTCCGTGAGGCGGCAAAAGAGGATGAACTAACATCAGCGGCGGCGAGAAAAGCACTGGACGATATGCCTCCAGAAGCGGTGGTCGCAGATGTAGGCGGCGAGAGTATGAGAGATATGGCGCGATGGGCTGGATCGAAGTTCGGCGGTAAGGCTTCGACCAAGATGCTTCGTGAAAGACAAGAGGCGCAAGGCTGGAGGGTTACGGATACGCTCGACGAACTGGAGACACGCTCGCTGGATGACTTTCTGGAAAACACTGCAAATCTAAGAAGGACGCAAGCGAATAAAGACTATGGGGTGGTTTATTCCAGGGAAGTTCCTGTAACCCCTGAACTTGCTGAATTAATGGAAAACCCAGTATTTCAGGAGATGTATAGAAAAGCTGGAAGATTAGCCCAATATGATAATGTAAAACTACCCAAGTTGGTAAAAACAGAGGAGGGAATAACTACATATGCCAAACCCACTGTTCGTTCCCTTGATTACATGAAACAGGCTTTGGATGATAAGGTTAATAAATTATATCGGGGAGGGTCAGGACAGGAAGCGTCAAAAGCAAAAGCGTTAAGGGATAATTTAAGGGATGTTATGGACGATGCCATCCCCGAATATAAGGTGGCTCGGTCAAACTATGCGGGTTATGCAGCGGCAGAGGAGGCGGCGGATTTAGGGAAAAAGTTTATCCAAAGCCCAAGAACCAGAACACCTAACTGGAATAAAATGGGCGACCACGAAAAGGAGGCGTTTAGAGTAGGGGTTGTTGATGAGTTAAGATTTAAGGTTATGACATCTCCTGACGGTGCCGATGTAATTAAGAAGATATTTGGAAACAAGCTGGCAAGAGAGCGCCTTAAATCAGTTTTTGAACCAGATGATTTCGCCACGCTGGAAAAAAGAATGCTCCAGGAAAAAGCCATGTTTGAAACTCATGGCAAGTTTGGCGGATCTCAAACAGCAGTGCGGGAAATGGATGTGGGAACTGCCGGGAAGACTGCGGGAGTAATGAGTGACGTTTTAAGGGCTACCGCTGGTGACTTGGGGGGGGCGGCAAGTCTTGTCGGTCGAGTGAAAGCCAGGGCGGGCGCACCTCCAGAAGCAGTAGCGAAACATTTAAGCAGTTATTTATTAAATCCCGACCCGATGGCGAGAGCTAAGGCGCTGGAAATTTTAAAGGTTGCTCCTCGATTAAGGCAAGGAGGGCGTTTAATACCCGGAGCGTTACCTGGAGGGTTAAGTGGTTATGCTCCTAATATTAATCCCTGGACACCAAGAGGTAGAAGATAATGGCCGAAGTCAAAGACCTGAATGTAACCGACGCTTCTAATACGGCTCGATTTCCAGAGAACCAAACGCCGAGTTCTGTAAATAACGGTGCTCGCGCCCTTGAGGGGATGTTGGCGCGATTTTACGCCGATACCAATGGATCAATATCCTCCTCTGGATCATCAAGTGCTTATGTCCTGGCGGCTTCCAGAACCATATCCACGATTGCTGCTGGTGATGCATTTGTTTTCAAGGCCAATCATGCATCGACGGGAGCTGCTACCATAGCGATAGATGGACTTGCCACTAAAAGTATAAAAAAATTCAATGACCAGGCGATTGCCGCGAATGACATAGAAAGCGGGTCGATCTGCCATATCGTTTACGATGGCACCAACTTCCAGTTAATCAGTTCCCTGGCTACGGGAGCGGGTATAGCAAGCGTGGTGGCAGATTCCACTCCTCAGTTGGGCGGTCAGCTTGACGTCAATGGACAGGCCCTTGGCGACGGCACTCTGGAATTACTGAAATTCTCCGAGACGGGTTCGGCGGTGAATGAATTTACCATAGCCAACGCCGCGTCGGGGAATGGTCCTACCCTTTCGGCAACGGGAACCGACAGTAACGTGGACATTAACATTTCGGCAAAGGGCAGCGGCGTGGTTGCCGTCTCTGGCTCGATGAACCCATCCCTTACCTCGACAGGTAAGGCGTTGGTGCTTGGCTTTTAAGGAGTAAATTATGGCAAGTGAAATATTAAGCGTATCCCACACGGCGGGGGTTACAAATTCCGAGAGCGTTCTGCTAAATGGCGTCAACGGTCACACCTACGCAATCATCAGTATTCACATGTGTGAGACCGCCGGGGCTGCTGAGACTGTGGATTTATATATTGATGACGGCGGCGGTGGAACGGATTACGAAATCCTCTCGGACCAGGCCTTGGGTGCTAACGAGACCTACGTTCACAATGACCGCATTGTCATTGTAGACGAGGATCACCTTTGCGCTGCTACGGCCTCTTCAGCGAACGTGGATATTATTGTCTCATATCTTGATATTACACGTTAGGAGATTCCAATGAGCGGAATACTTTCAGACAATATCGGTCGGTCGTCAGGTCTGGTGAAAGCGGCTGGCGGCGGCGCATGGAACCTGATTGGAACACAGGTGGCGTCAACCAGTGCTAATCTAACACAAACCGGATTGGATAGCACTTACGACACTTATGTGGTTGCACTGTCTGATTTGATCCCATCCTCTGACAACCAGGATCCGTATTTGCGTCTAGGAGATAGTAGCGGCATCGATAGCGGCTCAACAGATTATGCCTATGGTTGGAGTGGTTATAATGTGAATGATACGTCGCATAGTATCGTTGGCATTAATGATACTCAAAACTCTGAAATTTCTTTTTCTAATTCATGCTGCATTATGAATGGGGTTGGCAACGCTTCTGGTGAAGGTATCTCGGGAATGTTCTATATAGGCCAGCCAGGTGATAGCACCATGAAAACCACCATCCAGGGTGATGCCACGTTTATGGATAGCACCGGCGTTCCTGTCAGTGTCTTCAATGTGACTGGCATTCGTAATTCAGTCATTACGCATGACAGAGTTCAGTTCCTGTTCGCCAGTGGCAATATTGCTACAGGTCGTATGACAGTCTGGGGAATTGCACATGCGTAACTTTAAAGGAGATAGTTAAATGGCGCGACATCATATGATTAATGGTGAGAAGGTAATGTTCACACAGGCTGAAGAAGATGCACGGGACGCTGAAGAGGCGGCTTGGGAATCCGAAAAACCTGCACGGGCGTTCTCTGGTTTACGCAGTCGGCGCGATGAATTGTTGCATGACACTGATTTCTATTCGCTGTCGGACGTGGAGATGTCGGATCAAATGAAATCCTATCGTCAGGCACTTCGCGACCTTCCTGCTACTCTTGATAATTCTTCGATACTTTCATTCGATATGGAAAGTGGCTTCCCAGCCAAACCATGATGCATGGAAATCATAACTTCGCACTGGCATCAAATCGTCTTCATTATTGGCCTGATCGTTGTAGCTGTGAAGTTAAACGCACAAGTTAAGGAAATCCAGAAAGACCTTGATAACATTGAAAAAAGGGACACCTACGTCGAGACAGTAAAGCTCCGCGCAGAGGTCGATCAAATTTCAAGTCAGGTTGGTGCGCTCTGGGACTACACCAACAAATTACGCGATAAATTCAACGGACATAAATAGATGAACAGAACCGCACTGGACCTCAGTGTAGGCGCTGGGGCGATAAGTGTGCCCTGGTGGATACAGCTTACGGCAGGGCTTGAACTATGCATAGCAATTGGGGGTCTGGTGCTGATCGGGTTTCGTCTGGCGATTGCCGTGAGGGAATGGTGGCAACGGTAATGTGGTACAGCGTGGTTATTTTTACTGCAATGGGTCTGCCGATGGTTCAGATAGATGACCAGCTCGGCCCCTATCCTCACCTCCCCCAGTGTTATCAGCGCGGTTCGGTGATGATTAACGACGTTATAACCTCCGGTAAATTCCCCCCTGTTATTCACGCCCAGGCGCTTTGTATCGACTCCGAAAAAAAAGAGGTTCCTGGCAAGGACGCCTGATGACTTCGAGTAAAATCTACACTTCGGACCACCCGGATGTAATTCGTGCAAAACAGATTTTTCTTGATACAGGGTCAAAGGCAGAGGTTGCCCGCCAGATGGAAATTTCATCCAGCAAGGCGGTGCGCCTCATTGAGGCGTCAAAAACAGAACCCGTCATTGAACTTCCGACCTTTCCTGACGACGATATTCCCGCCGAAGAAATCCTTGACAGCCTTGAAAAGCGTTTCGATCAAAAGCTGAAGCGCGAGGAGGCAATCAAGTGGTTCAAGGTCAAGGTCAACGATTCCAAGCCTACGGGATGGGTATTCGTAGGCGACCCGCACCTGGGGTCGAATTGTCACGTCAGTTTATTGCGTGAAGATGTCAAGATCATGACGGAGACTGAAGGTATACATTGCATTAATTTAGGAGACACGGTCGATGGGTGGGGAGGGTATCTTGCGAAGCTGTACGCCGATGAGGATGTCTCAAGAAATACGGAACAACGTTTGGCGAAATGGTTTTTACAGGACGCCGGTATCCCGTGGAGAGTGTGGCTGATTGGAAACCACGACACAATGGGGGACTTCGCGACCTATCTGAAAGCCATCAACGCCGATAAAATCCCGATGGTGGATTGGCAGGCAAAATTCTGTCTGGTTTTTCAAAACGGTTCGGAAGTCAGAATCAGTGCAGCCCATAATTTTAAAGGCACAAGCATTTATTCCAAGCTGCATGGGTTAAAGCGTGCTGCGTTATGGAATGAGAATGCTGATATTTACGTTGCTGGCCATCATCATAACTGGGCGATTCAACAGGAGGAACTGGACGACGGGCGGGTTGTCATTCTTGCAAGGAGCAGAGGTTATAAGTGGCTCGACACATTCGCAACAACACACGGGTTCCCAAACCTGCAATACGGCGGGTCCATCATCCTTGTTGTCGCGCCTGCGGAGGAAGTTCCTACGAGACGTTTGAAAGCATTCGCGGACTTAAAAGAGGGAGCGGAGTATCTGACATGGCTGAGAAACAAATAGGTTCAATTACCGTAATCCCGGAAAAACGTGCGGGCGATTTAACGGGGTTGGCGCAATTCATTCTGGAACACGATGGCAAGGTAACGTGTGCGCCTATTACGCATAGAAACCTGACTAATCTTTTAAAGGACTGTTATTTAACTCTCAAGAAAATCGAGACACTTCAAGTCGCGGATCAATTTCACAAATAGGTGAATTATGCTTACTTTACTTGGTAGTGTATTGGGGTTTGTCACTTCGACTGGCCCCGGCATATTTAAACAAATTATGGACAGCCGCCAGGATGTCAAAGACAAGGCGCACGAACTTGCTCTTATGGCTCAACAGAGCAAAGACCGGCGCGACGAGGCTGTAATCACAAGTGCCGGGGATGCAAACGTCGCCGTCCAGGAGAGTACGCAGGAGCTAACAAAGCGCGGCTCACTATGGACTGTAAACCTCGCAGCTTCCGTAAGACCGATTATTACCTACTGTTTTTTCTTCGAGTTCGTTTTGTTAACGGTTCTGAGTTCATTCGGGTATATCGATCAGGCACAATTTAACCAGATATTCGAGCCTGTCAGTGGAATTTTTGCCACTATCATTTCATTCTGGTTCGGGCAAAGGCTCGTTTCAAAGTGGGCAAAGTAGAGACAAATGAAAAAGGCGTTGACCTTATTAAATCAATGGAAGGATTTAGCCCTTCTGTTTATCGCTGTCCCGCTGATATATTTACTATCGGCTACGGCTCTCTGCATGGTCTTGATGGCGATAGGCTTGACCGCGATCATAGGGACATTACCCATAACGAGGGGACAACGTTACTTAAAAGAGACCTACGGAAAACTGAATATTTCGTTGCGAAGCTGGTTGGGGTTCCTCTGACCATTAATCAGTTCTCCGCGCTCGTCAGCCTGGTATTCAATATCGGGTCTGGTAATTTCCAGAACAGCACCCTCAGAATGAAACTCAACCGGCGTGATTATCAGGGTTGTGCTGACAACTTCTGGCAATGGCGCAGAGGCGGCGGCAGGATTCTTCCGGGTCTGGTGAGAAGGCGCGAACTTGAAAAGCAGTTATTTTTATCCTGAACACAGCGTGTACATTTTTTGTACACAGTTTCTAACTGTATCTGACAGGAAATCCTGGTATTCTGCCGTTTTTTACCATATCTGACAGTAGGGACATACGTCCCGAACGATGTGCGCTACCAGACTGCGCCACTCCCCGACTCCTTGATATTAAAGGGTTTTTCCGGTTCCCCCTATTTTCTCCAATGTACACGGTGTGTACAAAAACGAGCCTAAATCTTCAGCTTGTTTGACCAGATTTTCGGGTCTTCCATGCCGGTAGACACGTTTGACGGTTTCAAAGGAGGTTTCGGTAAACTCTGAAATCTCCTCTATTCCCCAACCCTTCTGTGCAAGCCATGTTATGGCGGTATGTTTTAATATATGAGGACTGCACCACGGGACACCGGCCCTTTGTGCCGTCTTCCTGAATGCCGTTTTAATTGATTTTAATGGCTTCCCGCTCCACTCGATTACATAATCCGTTGTCGCCATGAGGTGCGCCTCTCTAAGGGCCGTGATTAATTCTCTGGTCATAGGAACGACGGATCGTTTCTTGTTGGTTATAAACATTTCGGGGTTGTGAAAATCAATCACTCCTGCGTCCATATCAACACGGTCCCATTCAAGATCGAGAATGGCGCCCTTTCTGGCCCCGGTTGTCATGGCAATTAAAATAAAGAGTTTTATATGCGGACGGTGCGCTGATCTTAATAAATTTATTCCCTGTTCCTGAGTGAGGAATTTATCCCTTGGTGAGGATTTGGGAGGTAGCTCGACCCTTGGCGCTTTATCAATCCATCCTCGCTTCTCAGCGAGCTTTAAAGCGGCCCTCAATTCCTCCAGTTGCCGTCTGTTGTTCTTACAGAGTCGCACATGGTCTTCCACTTGTTCGGGGTACTTATTGCCCCAATATTTCTTCAGGGCCATAGCGTGGTCCCTGAGGGCTTCAGGACGGGCAACGTAGGGTGATCTTGCCCTGACCCGTGCGTCCAGAAGCTCGCCGATTGTCTTCCCGGCGGGTGATTCCAGTGCGGCCCTGAAGTTACTTAAAAAGTCTTCCGCCGCTTCTCTGTCTGGAGTATGTGTAGAAATCCTGCGTGTTGTGCCGCGCTCCGTGATTCTGACGTACCAGTTTCGTCGTCCGGGTTCTTTAATAAGGCGCGGTCCTTGTGACATTCGGTTTTCTTTTTAAATTCTTCCAGGTGTTCAGGCCAAACTCTATAATGCCCGTTGAGAGGTTTGCAAGCATTCAACTGCCCCGTAGAGATCAAATTATAAACGGTCTGGCGTGAATAGCCCAGTTTTTCACAAACCTGTGGAATGGTAAAAGCCATTATCCCCTCAGATATTTTAGTAACTGCATGGCCAGTCGCCAGGCTGCGCCGGTACTTATTTGTTCGTGGAAAAGCTTCGTATTATCCTTATACAAAATCAAAAACAACTCGCCATCCTGTTCCCTGAAATTCGGGTAGATCAATGTCCCAACTCCGAGTTAAGTTTCACCGCCTGGTCGTAGGTCAGACAGCGCATTTCCCTGACCTCAATTAACTCCTTGCCTAGGTAATTCTTCACCGAAAGGGTTATCTGGTCATATGAGTTTGATATGCTTTCCATGCATAATTTGTGGTCATTGTAAGATTGTGTCCATTGAATCCAGCCCTCTGGAATTGTGCGGGTGGTAACGACCAGAACAGTAATGAAGAAGATTTTAATCATCAGAAAATGACCAGTGCGAAATATGTAATGGTGAAAAACAAAAACACACAGGCCCCTTCGAGAAGGGTCTGGATGATTCTGCCCCGGCGTCTGAATCTCAATAATAATAAATTCTCTATCATGAATAGACCTCCGCCAGTAATTCGTCTTTATCCATTCCCAGCATTTCCTCAATTGCCGCCGCAGCCTCGTCCATAAACTGCGAAAATTCCTCGTGGGTCATGTTTGCGAAAGCGAGGGATTTGGGGATTGGAATCACTTCCCCGTCTAAAAATTTGAACTTCTCAAAATATCCCAATCTTACGGTCAGGGCGTAGCGGAACATTTCAAGCGTGGGGTAATATTCCTGATTATCGAAAGCCCTGTTAAGGAGCGCGAAAAACAGTCTGTGTTGTTTGACTGACCTTCTTCGGGGGTCTTTCACGTCAACTGTCACAATCTCACCTGTTCCGATTTTGCCTAAGACCTTAAAGGCGGTTTCAGAGTCGGGCTTCAGACCGCCGAAGTCTTTTCTCATTAAGACTTCAACCATGAATCCCTCTGACGTATATGTCGGCGTTTGCCCAGGCCTGTCCGGCATTATCGAAGCGGTTAAAAATATCCCACAGACCTTCGGTGATTTCCCTGGGGTTGAGACCTTTGGACTCCCACCAAAGCTCCTCACCACGACTATGTTGCTCTGCATGGCAAAGGGCGCAAAGTGGAGCGGTGGCTGAATCAGGCGGTTTTATTCCAATTCCACAAGGCGCGATGTAACGGACATGGGCGGCTTGAATGTTTTGATTTGTCTTGCACACGACGCAAGGCAGCGTCCGAATGTATTTTAAATATTTCGGCATTCTTTTGAACTCTGTCTTGCGTATCATGTTCATTAAAATGGAATCTCGTCGTCAAGCTCGTTGGAAACGTCCGCATGAATTCCGTCGTCTGGCTGCATGGGTTGTCTATCGTCGTAAATGTCGGACATTCTCAGGCTTTGAAACTTGCCCTTGGTGCCGGTTTTCGTCCATGCTCCAAGCTCCAGCTTTTCGCCCGCTTTTATATCCCTGTGGGCGATAATGTACCCGGTAGCGTCGGGATGGTTATCGGCGTTTTTGTATTGGTTTTTGAAAAGTGACCCGTCGCCAGGTTTAGGTTCGTAAGCCATTTTTATTTCTCCAGTTTTTCTAAAGCAGTTAATTTGTTTTCAAGTTCTCCGATAAAATCAGCAACCATTGCCCGAATTTCATCAAGCCGTTCGTCGTCCCGCTCAAACCTTCTGACGAACAGTTTCAGGTTTTCAGGCATGCGTGGGTCATAGGAAACGAATTCGACCCATTTCCTGCCAGTACACTCAAGTTGCCACAGCATTTGAGTTTCGTATTTTTTGGGAATTTTCTGGTCCAGAAGTGTCTGGATGTGCGTGGACGTGTTTGGACATTTAATCTCTATTAAGCCGTCTTTTCCAACCAGGCCGTCCGGGCTTGCCCCGCTTTCGAGCTTCTGGTGTTTGACGAATCCGATTTCCTGGACATTCTCATTTTGGTAAAATTCATAAGCCGTGCGGGCTTCGTCTTCGTGGTCTGTCCCCCACTGCATTGCAGAATTGGTATAACTGTCTGCGACCTCGCCCGTTAGTCTTTCAGCGATCAACTGCGCCATGTAATTAGCGCGGCTAGCGCCCCAGCCTGATTTGGTTTTAGCTATAACGTCGGAGACGCGGGAGGCCGTGACCTTGCCGCAGCGAATCTTGAACCACTCGTCTGATCGTTGTTCCAGACTATCCATATCCCCTCTCCTGTAAGTCCTTGGCGATGTTGTTATTTCCCCTGGCTTTTTGTTTCAACCTGGCTTTTTTCTCCAAAGACGTTTTACAAGTCACAAATTTCGCCGCTGGCATTTCCGCAACGGAGGAGATTTTGTGATGTTTACAAAATTTTATTGTGTCGGTTTTTGTGTCCTCAATTAATTTCTGGATCTCTTTTTTCTGTTTGGCGGTTATCTTTTTAATAATTTCTTCGGCGGCATTCCCGTCGTCGTCCGTTTCAACATCACCTTCCAAGCCTAGAATGCTCTGGATTGTGTAACGTCTCATGTAAGTAATTGCCGACCCTGTCTGCTGGGGAGTCCCAACTGGAAGAGGTATAGCAGACCGTAGATATTGCCCGCTCTCATGGAAAAGCGTGGCGACGATCTCAGTGCCGTTTCCATTGTTTAAAATTTGGTGAGTAACGTCTAAACCATTCCCAGCTAGAGCGCCTCCGCAAGCGTTCCAGATGTCGTCTAATGTTGAATACTTACTTTTAAAGTGCGGATTAATCCCGCTTTTCTCTAGCTTCTTGAAACTGGACCTGGCAGCAATCTTGGCTTTCAGAACTTCGTTAATCTTATCGGATTCCATCTGCATCATACTCCTCCCACCCCAGGGCGAACAATTGACGCCATTTCTTGAAAATATGTGTCCCTACCACGGATTGCCTCCTCTAAATCATCAAGAATTAATCCGGGGTCACGCTTTCGGATGTCGTTTTCAATTTCCGCAGAGAATCGCTCCGCTGGAATCCACTTGTTTGAATCCTCGCCAATAGTTTGTATGAAAATTTCTACGTTGTTTTCATGGCCAACGTTAACCCTGCATTCCATTTCTGCGACGAAATGCCCTCCGACCTTCGGGTAGTATGTGTAATAAAACATGAAATCCTATCTCCTCATTAATTTCGAGAAGATAAGTTTTATTCACTAATATGTCAAGTTTTAATTGATATTGTCGTCTATTATTATTTTAGTTTCGTAAAGTTTATAATGTCAGCCCCAGTGTTATGAAGCTGTTCTTCGTCCCCGCCGTCTAAAGCCCGTTCGTAGACGGTAGTTATAATTTTCGCCATTAGCTCTGGCTCGACACCAAAATTCAATTTCCGACATTTCTCAATTGAAATCCGCGCAGCCCGTTCCAGTAACTCCAGGTCAATATCGGTTTGGCTCGACCTGTGTTCTCCAATCATGATGTATTCTGGAGAGGTTCTGAGTGTGCTGCACAGACGCATCAACATAACACTGTTAGGTGTCATTTCCCCCTTTTGCCACTGAGAGACGGTTTGACGGGATACACCGATGCTGTCCGCCAGTTTCTTGGCACTAATGTCCAGGTCTTTGCACAACTGGTGCAGTCTCTCACCCATCTTTTTTGGGTCGTGTTCCATATCCACCTTTTTTGTCATTATTAGTTGTTTTGTTAATGCAAACTTAACATAGGTGCAATGCTTAAAGTTCAATTAAAACTTGACAATAAAGTATTGTTTAGTTTACGAATGTAACCATGACTGAAATTATTACACAAATTTGTAAACCTAATGGTGGGGTCACTCATATTGCGAAAGCACTGGGGATCTCCCGTCAGGCAATATATCAGTGGAAGGAAATTCCGCCAAAGCATCTGGTCGCTCTTGAGAAAATCACGGGCGTTCCACGGGCCGAGATGAGGCGGGATTTGTATGAGTAATCTCGATTTATTTGAGAGATACCCAAACGTTCCAGGTCATCGTGGAATTGATACCTCTATTCATGCGGCGGAGAGTATAAAGCCGAAAAGCAAAATTCTCCGCCAGACGGTATTAGACGCCCTCTTAGATTACGGCCCTATGTCAACCTTGGAAATCTGCATGGTGACACATGAGGAATACTCAAACATCCAGCCCCGAACCTCAGAGTTAAAGGCTAAAGGAAAGATAGAAGATACTGGAATCCGCAGGAAAACACCATCTGGAAAATTGGGGATAGTCTGGGGGTTGGTCTAGTGTGTTTCAGGTCCTGGATCTTTTCTCAGGTATTGGCGGCTTTTCTTTGGGGCTGGAAAGAACGGGCGGCTTCAAGACTGCCGCGTTTTGCGAGATCGAGGAATTCCCCAGAAGGGTTCTCAAAAAGCACTGGCCTGACGTTCGGATCTATAAGGATGTACGAGAGTTAAATGCCCAGCGCCTCGCAGACGATGGAATTATTCCCGACGTTATCACTGGGGGATTCCCCTGTCAGGACATCTCCGTGGCGGGGAAACAGGGCGGCATCGAAGCAGAAAGATCAGGACTCTGGGGTGAACTCTGCCGACTTATTGGCGACATACGACCGCGCTTCGCAATCGTGGAGAACGTCGCAAACTTGCTTTCTGGCCCTAGCGAACAGCGAGGGGGATGGTTTGGAAAGGTTCTCGGAGACCTGGCCCAGATCGGGTTTGATGCGGAATGGGAAGTCATATCGGCGAAAGATGTTGGATGTCCCCACCTCAGAGAGCGGGTCTGGATTGTGGCGAACGCCGGATGCAAACATGGGGAATCGGGGGCCGAAGTCGACGAAATTTTACGAGGAGTGTCTAAGAACGGGGAAGTCAGCGGTCGTGCTGAACGACCAAGTAAGACACAATTTGTGGCCGACGGTAGAAACAAACTCTGGTCAGCTAAACCCCGACTGGGTCGAGACTTACTTGATGGGGTATCCCCCTGGATGGACGAGCCTGACATCCCCAGAGTCGGAGTCGGAATCCCCGACAGAAGCAAAAGACTCAAGGGAATCGGAAACGCAATCGTGCCTCAAATCGCAACCCTTATCGGACAGGCAATTTTAGATGTCTAAGTACAGGAACATTAAAACTGAGGTGGACGGGATTATTTTTGATTCCAAGGCTGAAGCCAAGCGGTATGCGGAACTAAATCTTCTGGAAAAAGCCAATGAGATTTCCGATCTCAGATTACAGACTGAATTCGACTGTGTAGTGAACGGCCAGAAAATCTGCACGTACAGGGCGGATTTTGACTACTGGATCAGAGAGGAGTTTTCGCCCGATGACAAGTATGTCGTTGAGGACGTAAAGGGATTCAGGACCCAGGTCTACAGGCTCAAGAAAAAACTGGTCGAGGCTCTCCACGATATTGAAATTCGCGAGGTCAAGACATGAACTGCCCCAAGTGTCATGGCAAGGGCGTCATTCCGATGAACCGGCTTGATCATGCCCGCGTTGAGGGAGCGGTCGGCAGCCGTCTGGTTCCCTGTGACTATGAAGGTTGTCATGCCGGTCATACGCATTGCTGCGACGGCCTGGAAGAGGACGAGTGGACTCTTGAATACCGCTGGGTAGGCCATAACGAGCCGATCCCCGAAGGGTTCAAGTTGGCCAATGAAAAGCAAAGCCACCATTCAAGGCATTCCAGACTGGTGGTGAAGGAATATTTATGAAGTGGTCTGAACAAAAAGAAGCGGAATTAATATCCCTCTGGAAAACAGGTCTGACCTTCAGGGAGATAGGCGAAAGACTTGGAATGAACCGCTGCATGGTGGCGGGGAAGCTCTCCCGCATGGGATGAGAAGGAAATTAAAAAGTTCATGGGGGGTGCCGGTACGACCTTATGAAAAAAAAGGCGATTGGGAAAAAAGGGGAAATTTTAAATTCTGCCAATGGCTGGAAGAGGAATTCTGCCATACCCCGATTAGCCTTAACCGGAGTTTTGCATTTTGTGATCACCATATAAAAAAGGTAATGAGGCAGGGAGTAAACAATGACAATATTCAGTGAAAGAGACGCAGCAACTTATTTTAATATTAAGTTTAAATATCCACGGGTACACGAGCCGTTGAAATCGGTCAGGCGGGTTGTTCAAAATGAATTTAACCTGACGAAAAAACAGATGTGCGGTCGTCAGCGCAACAGAAATATTAGCTGGCCTCGCTTCATTGCCTGGTGGCTTTCCACCGAGGTCACCTACAGTAGTTTTCCTGAAATTGGCCGGGCTTACAACGTTGACCACACCTCCGTAATGCACGGCGTTAAGCGGGTGAAAGAGTGGGAACATGCCAATCCTGAGTGGTGGGATAAGGCGCAGGAAATAAGAGGAGAATTTCTGTGAGTACCCTTCCGTTCATGCCGTTTTTTGTAGGGGATTATATTGCCGACACGCCTGAGTTATCAATCGAGGCGCATGGAGCTTATTGTCTGATTCTTTTTTATACCTGGAAGGGGAGGAGGTTTCTAGAGGACGACGACAAGAAAATGTGCCGTGTTTTACGGGTTGAAAGCAGGAAATGGCAGCGCATAAAATTAGAGATTTTACCCTACTTTGATTTGTCCAATGGAACATTTTTTCAACAAAAATTAAACGAAATGCTTGCAGAACGCGAACAAAATTCCAACAGAAACCGAACAAATGGACGACTTGGCGGCATAGCTAAATCTTTGAAAAATAAAGATACCACCCTAGCGAACGCTACGAAAAATTCTAGCATACTAGAACTAGAATCAGAATTAGAATCAGATAAGAAAGAAATATATAAAGAAAGGTTTGGCGCTTTCTGGGAACAATATCCGAGGAAAGTCAACAAAGCGAAATCGTTTAAAGCGTATCTGAAAGCAACTCAAAATTTTACGCATCAAGAAATTTTACACGGTCTGCTGAAATATAATTTTAACCCAGACCCTAAAATGATCCCCCACGCATCAACATGGTTAAACGGAGAACGGTGGAATGACGAACCAACTGACTACGCAACCAGAACAAACGAATCTTCCAACGCAATGGAAGCGTACCAAGATTTCATTTCTCGAAGAGAAGCTGTCTCCTGATTTTGATTTTCAAGGATTTAAATTTAACCGCAAGGTGACGGTGGCTGAACTTAACAAAGCTCTTGAAGAAATAAAATCGTCGCTGATCCCTGCGAGTGACAAGGAGATAGCTGGAGAACTATTAAAATTAAGATCTTTAACTAAAACCAGAAATGAAGGCAAAAACGACATAAGAATAATGATGGAGAGTTACGCGGAGAAATTTAGGGAGTACCCCAGAGATGTTGTGCTGGAAGTTCTAGGAATGGCACCAGGCCGGCATAAATTCTTTCCCGCATGGGCTGAGTTAAAGGAAGAACTTGATTGGCGGTCTGGATACGCCAAGGAAGCGGTAGCCACAATCGAGGGAAAGATAATGTCAAGGCGTTTGCAAGAATTGAAATGATTGATATTTCAGAACAAAGCCAGCAAGCCTATCAATGGGCGACCAGGGAAACATTAAAAAAGGCGCGGCGTGATCCTATTTTAGTATGGGCTGAAAATAAAAAGCTCAATTCAGTCCTGCAGGAATCGGTCTGGGGGATCAGGAGGGCGGTCAAGTATATTCGCAGCGAGGTTGATTTTCAGTCCCTGGATTATGCCACTCTCGATTGTCCGAGGGGCCGGGGAAATACGAACAATGAGAGGGAACCCAAGGACGTCAGAAGATATTTAATCTGGTCTAGCGGGGTGCTGGGCCGGTTCGGTTCGAGGGGATTGAACATGATCGTCAACTGTATCGTGGAGGGAGACGAGTGCGACTGGGGTTTGTTTTCATCAACTATCAAGGATTATTAGGTTCGGGCGCGTTCAATCACGGCGCGGGAGGTCGTTAAAGGGTTTGAGCGGTGCGCCCACCGGGGACGGTTCCAGACCGCTCAATCCATTCCCATGAGGTGAAATGTCGGCACTGCTTTGTCTAGCGTTGAATGTCTATTTCGAGGCCAGGGGTGAAGCTACCCTCCTGTCAATGGCTGCGCCCTCATTTGTCGTATTGAATCGGGTAAAGGACGACCGCTACCCGAATGATATTTGCTCCGTGGTTAAACAGGCTAAAACCTGGCGTGGCAATCCAATTAGGAATCAATGCCAGTTCAGTTGGTATTGTGACGGTCTTAGTGACAGACCATTGAATAAACCGGCTTTTGAATTTTCCATGCTGATAGCGCGGCTGGTCATGGAAAGGCGTATAGAGGACGTGACCGACGGGGCGACTCATTACCACGCTGATTACGTCAAGCCGGAATGGAAAATCTATAAAACCTTCACGGCGAAGATAGGGTCTCACCTTTTCTACAGGTGGGAACGCTCCTGAAACCTGTCAATTTTTCTTTACTTTTCTGTCATATTTAGTTGACTATCCGTTAGTGCTAACGTATACTATCTTTATTGAAATAAGGAGAAAGAAGATGACTAAATTAACTGATATTAAATTACACTCTAGAATCGAGAATTCTATAAAAAAACACACAGCATTCTGTGGTGTGTTTCCTGAGGATTTTGATAAATGTGACATTAAACTTGTCTCCAGAGCCTCTGGAATCAAGGCGAAATATATTTGGGACTACTGGAATTATTGGTACGAGAACGCAGCCTAGATTTGGCTAGTGCCGCTTAATTTTGTTTTAAGGTTATGAGAAAACAACGGAGAAAACAGATGACTAAATTAACTAAAACACAGAACAACGGTTTGCAGGAATTATTGAGGAGAGGCGGCGTGGTCCCTAGCAGCGAGTGGACCACAGGAATCGGACGCCACACAAAAAAGCGAATGATCCCGCCGTTTTGTGCAGAGCTATACGCAGAGAATTGGTCTGCTGGTAAAAATCTAAGGGGAGAGATTGGGCGTGCTTACAAAAAACTGAAAACCGATAGACCTCGAATAAAACTAGTCGTCGCCTGTAATCAGTTGAGGGCTGCCAGGGCGGCTATAAATGGGTAGGTCCCCATTGGAAAACGCAAAGGGTTCCGCTGAGAGAGTGCGGGACTTTGTGAGACGGCAGAAGAGGAAGGGGTGGGTTAGGAAGTTTGTATGGATACCCAACACCCTGGAAGCCAATCAGGAATTGAAGGAACTAGAGAAGAAACTACAGGAGAAGGGATAATGATTAAATGGAACGAGATTAAATACGATTTGATTGGTCAAGACCTGGAGAGTTACGAGGGAGAACCCGGATATTGGAATGCAGACCAGACAACATTGCCGCCTGTGGGAATGAGTGTTTTGTTTTATTTCCCGCCTTACAAGCAAGGAGAACAATCGGGCGTTTATTACGGGTATTGGATAGACGAAAAAGAATGGAGTGATGATTACCCACCCCATATTATTTGGTATGCGCCGAACCCAGAAGACAAACGATGCGTATATACTGACGTTATGCTTGGCAATCACGTCACTCACTGGGCTGATATTGATCTGCAGGAGAAGTAGATGGACATACTTGATATAATAGCGGTCCTGGTTGACGTATTCCTTCACATACTATGAAAAAGAAGCCGCGTGATCCGTCGTGGAAACTGCGCCATGCTTTGGGTCACAAGGTCGAGCCTGACCTGAAGAAGTACAGGCGGAAGGCCAAGCATAAGAAAAAAGTAACCTGGAATGATTCTAAACTGTTGACAGAAGTTTCAGAATAACATAGTTTCGTGCTTGGACCCGTGCGCCTAAATGGCGGCGGGTTTTTCTATGGAGGTTCGATGTATAGCAGAATTGATGTTGTAGACATACCCCAGGAAGGCGGATCGCTGGCTGAAGCCCGTATTGTAGTCGAGTTTGAAACGACGGAAGAAGCCAGGGACTGGGTTGACGAATTTCTGGTGAAGGGCGTTCTGTTCGTCATGGACGGGCCGGGGCCGGTGATGCACTGATGCTGCTTTCGTTACTGCTTATATTATTGTTGTAGGAGTTGTCATGCCTAAAGGAATTGGAACTTACGGAACCAAGAGGGGGCGGCCCCCCAAGAAATCCAAAAAGTCAGGGAAAAAGATCAAGAAAAAGAAGTAATGTTTGACAGGCAGGAGATACTTCTCGGAACGATAGTCGTAATATTCTTTGTGGGCGTATTTTGGTTCTTTTCATAATCTCCCTGCGGATACACCACCGATTAGAAATTAGCACGAAGGTATCCAGCATAGATTCAGAATAAGGATTATCACTTGCAGATAGAACAGACAGCAACAACAGACCTGATTCCGTATGTAAGTAATTCAAGAACGCATTCAGAGGGACAGGTGGCCCAGATAGCGGCCAGCATAAAGGAGTTCGGGTTTAACAACCCCATTCTGGTAGATAAGGAAAAGGGAATCATAGCAGGGCATGGAAGAGTATTAGCTGCCCGGAAGTTAGGCATGGACAAGGTTCCGACAGTCGAGCTTTCGCACCTGACAGAGACCCAGCGCAAAGCATATATTATTGCAGACAATAAGCTGGCCCTTAATGCGGATTGGGATATTTATTTATTAGGCGGCGAGATAGCAGACTTAGACCAAGAGGGCTTTGATCTAGATTTGCTGGGTTTCACCGAGCAAGAGGTGGAAAATCTATTCGACCCGCTTGGCGATGATTTCGACAGGCAAGACGCTTGGGGGGGGATGCCGGAATATATATCAAAAGACGAAACAGCTTATCGGACATTGATTGTCCACTTTGAAGATCAAGCCGCGCTCGACGCTTTCTTAGAGATAAACGGCAAGAGCATCACCGAAAAAACTAAGACTTTATGGTTCCCCGAACAGGTAAACAAGAATTTGGGGAAACAGTATGAATCTTAGAATCCCGATTTATATAGTTTCAAAAGGCCGACCGGACTCAAGATTGACCAGCAAAGCTCTCGAAGAAATGGGCGTGGATTATTCAATAGTAGTTGAGGAACAGGAATTTGATGATTATGCGGCCGTCATAGACGAGAAAAAAATAATTATTTTAGATAAAAAGTACCAACGAGATTACGAAACATTCGACAAACTCAGAGACAGCAAGAGCAAAGGCCCCGGCCCCGCTCGCAATTTTGTTTGGGATCACTCTATTGAAAGCGGCGCCAAATGGCATTGGGTGATGGACGACAATCTAAGAGGTTTTTACCGGTTGAACAAAAATCAAAAACACAAATCAAAAAGCGGTGGCATATTTAAAGCGATGGAAGATTTTGTTTTACGGTATTCAAATATAGCAATGGCAGGACCAAACTATAATTGTTTTGCTAAACAACGCCAGAAGCTCCCCGCATTTATAGCAAATACCCGGATATATTCTTGCAACCTCATTCGCAACGATACCCCGTTTAGATGGAGAGGGAGATACAACGAAGATACCGACCTTTCTCTCAGGATGCTAAAAGCAGGGTGGGCAACAATTCAATTTAATGCTTTCTTGCAAAACAAAATGGTTACTCAAGCATTGAAGGGTGGAAACACAAAAGAGTTTTATGAGAAAGAGGGGACAAACCCTAAATCGACAATGCTAGCTAATATGCACCCAGACGTTACAAGAGTGGTTCATAAGTTTGGGAGAACACACCACCACGTTGACTATAGACCATTCAAAAATAACAATCCGCGCTTAAAGAAGAATATCAAAATTAAGAAATTCGTGGATAACTATGGTATGAATTTGAAGAAAATCCCTCCTATAAAAAGAGCCGCTTAGATCATGGCAGTCAAAACAAGCGAACGGGATGAATTAGAAGGTAGCGGGACCACTTTTTCCCCCCATATAGACGATGCCACGCAAACCAAGGGGTAAAGCTAATGGCAAGCCGCCATTTCATCCTACCGAAGAGGACAGAAAAACGGTTTCGCTTAT
>Ga0208182_1000597_pt1 | contig 22184 bp, 17 predicted proteins | sample MalvireepMed_906_FD_184248 | JGI IMG/M metagenome (GOLD analysis project Ga0208182, IMG submission 184248) | Marine viral communities from the Global Malaspina Expedition - Malaspina viral metaG DeepMed_906 (SPAdes) (version 2) | ecosystem: Environmental > Aquatic > Marine > Oceanic | place...
GGCGAGCGCCGTGCGCTCTTGCTGGAAGAGGCGGCGGATCTGTTCGAGGAGCACACTGACGAATTCCTCTCGCTGTGCCAGCGCGAGGCGGGTAAGACCCTGCCCGACGCCGTGCTCGAACTGCGCGAAGCGGTTGATTTCCTGCGCTATTACGCGGTCGAGGCGCGGCGGCAATTCGCCGAGCCGATCATGCTGCCGGGCCCGACGGGCGAAGAGAACCGGCTGACGATGGCCGGGCGCGGCGTCTTCGCCACGATCAGCCCGTGGAATTTCCCGCTGGCGATCTTCATCGGCCCTGCCGCCGCGGCTCTCGCAGCAGGCAACACTGTTGTCGCCAAGCCCGCCCCACAGACGCCGCTGATCGCCGCCTTCGCGGTTAGGCTGTGCCACGAGGCGGGGATTCCGCCCGAAGTGTTCCAATTGCTGCCCGGAGCGGGCGAGGTCGGTGAGATGATTACGTCCGACCCGCGCATTGCGGGCGTCGCCTTCACCGGATCGACCGCCACGGCGCAGGCGATCAATCGCGGGCTTGCCGCTCGGGAAGGGCCGATCGCCACGCTGATCGCGGAAACCGGCGGGCAGAACGCGATGATCATCGATTCGACAGCCCTGCCCGAGCAAGTCACGCGCGATGTCGTTGCCAGTGCGTTCCAGAGCGCGGGCCAGCGCTGTTCGGCCCTGCGCACGCTCTATATCCAGGAAGACGTCGCTGATGAGATGCTGACGATGATCCGCGGCGCCTTCGAAGCGCTGACGATCGGCGATCCGCAGGATCTCGCCACCGATGTCGGCCCAGTGATCGATCCCGACGCCAAGGCCGCGCTCGAACGCCATGTCGCCCGGCGCAAGAAGAACGGACGCCAGGTCTGGCGGCGCAAGCTCAACAAGGGGCTGGCCGCCGGATGCTTCGTCGCGCCGACGATCATCGAGATGGATTCGATCCTCGATTTGAAGCGCGAGAATTTCGGGCCGATCCTGCACGTCGTGCGCTATCGCGCCGATCAGCTGGGCCAGGTGGTCGAAGATATCAATTCGACCGGCTACGGCCTCACGATGGGGCTCCATAGCCGGTTGGAAGCGACGCGCGAATTCGTCGAGGCGAGGGCGCGGGTCGGCAATTTTTACGTCAACCGCAACCAGATCGGCGCGGTCGTCGAAAGCCAGCCCTTCGGCGGCGAGGGGATGTCGGGCAGTGGCCCCAAGGCGGGCGGCCCGCATTACGTCGCGCGCTTTGCGACCGAGCGCGTGGTCTGCATCGACACCACGGCGGCGGGCGGCAATGCAACGCTGCTCGCATCGCTCTGACGCGCCTTTTCATTGAAGGTTCAAACACGAACGGGTTAGGACGCGCATCATGCGTATCCTGACCCAGTTCGTTCTCGCCCTGACCGCCCTTTTCTGGGCCGCCGCCGCGCAAGCCGAGGTGCGGGTGACCTTCCACAGCTTCGACGGGTCGGTGCTGTTCGGGCGCTATCCCCACACCTTCATCTCGATGGAAGGGACGCTGGATGACGGCACCCCGGTAAAGGAGAATTACGGCTTCTCCGCCAAGAGCGCTGGGCCCGCCGTGCTCGCCGGGCCGGTCAAACACATCGTGATGACCGAGAAGGACAAATACGTCCGCTCCACCAACCGCCATTTCACTGTGACGGTGGACGATGCCAAATATCACGACATCCGGCGCGAGGTCTTCCGCTGGCGCGACGCGCCGGGCAAGTATTACGATCTCGACACGCGCAACTGCATCCACTTCGTCGGCACGATCGCGCAGATGGTCGGCGTGAAGGTGGACTATCCCGAAAAGATGCTGCGGCGTCCCAAGGCCTGGCTCAATCACATCACTGCGATGAACCCGCAATTGGGTGCCACCCAGATCGACTGAGGGTAAATGCGCGGCAACGCTTGCCCGCCGGTCCGCCATCGGCGATCACACTCCAATGGCGATTCTCTCCGACAAATGGATCCGCGACAAGGCGCTGAACGAGGGCATGATCGAGCCCTTCGTCGAAGCGCAGCGGCGCGACGGCTGCATTTCCTACGGGCTCAGCTCGTTCGGTTACGATGCGCGGGTCGCGCCAGAGTTCAAGATCTTCACCAATGTCGACAGCGCGGTGGTCGATCCCAAGGATTTCGCCGCCAACAGCTTCGTCGATCGCGAAACCGATGTCTGCGTGATCCCGCCCAACAGCTTTGCGCTCGCCCGCACGGTCGAATATTTCCGCGTGCCCGAAGACGTGCTGGTCATCTGCCTCGGCAAGAGCACCTATGCGCGTTGTGGGATCATCGTGAACGTCACCCCGCTGGAGCCGGGCTGGGAAGGGCATGTGACGCTCGAATTTTCGAACACCACGCCGCTGCCTGCGAAGATCTACGCCAATGAAGGCGCGTGCCAGTTCCTGTTCCTGCAGGGCAACGAACGGCCTGAAGTCACTTACAGCGACCGGGCGGGCAAATATATGGGCCAGCGCGGGGTGACGTTGCCGAGGCTTTGACTCGAAAGCTCCCCGCGCGCATTCAGGCGCTACAGGGAGAACGATGATGAGCAAATCCGCACGCGAATTCGATATCGTGGTCTATGGGGCGACCGGTTACACGGGCCGCCTCGTCGCCGAACATTTCGTCCGCGAATATGGCAGCGCCGCCGATGCGCCGAAATGGGCGATGGCGGGCCGCGACCCAGGCAAGCTGGAACGGGTGCGCGACGAGATCGGTGCGCCGTCCTCCACCCCTCTGATTGTCGCCGATGCGGAGGACACCGCCTCGCTCGATGCGATGTGCGAGCGCACCCGCGTCGTCCTCTCCACGGTCGGTCCCTATCAGCTCTACGGCGATGCCCTCGTCGCCGCCTGCGTCAAAGCGGGCACCGATTATGCCGATCTTTGCGGCGAACCGGCCTGGATGCACGAACAGATCGCGCTCCATCACGAAGCCGCCAAGAAGACAGGCGCGCGCATCTGCTTTTCGAGCGGGTTCGATTCGATTCCCTTCGATCTCGGCGTGCTGATGCTCCAGAAGGAAGGCAAGGCACAGAACGGCAGTCCCGCGCCGCGTGTGAAGGGCCGGGTGCGCGCGATGCAGGGGACGTTTTCGGGCGGGACCGCCGCCAGCCTCGGTGCGACCATGAAGGCGGCGGCGAAGAAGCCGTCCCTGATCAAGATCCTCAACGATCCCTTCGCCCTGACGCTCGGTTTCGAAGGGCCGGACCAGCCCAACGGCTTGATCCCGCATTACGAGGACGAGCTGGGCAAATGGGCCGCCCCCTTCATCATGGCCTCGATCAATACGAAGAACGTCCACCGCACCAATTACCTGCGCGGCCATCCCTACGGAAAAGACTTCCGTTACGATGAGATGATGCTGACCAGCCCCGGCGAGGCAGGCAAGGCCGCCGCCGATGCGGTGACCAAAATGCTCAAGAACCCCTTCGGCGCGAAGCCGCCCAAACCCGGCGAGGGCCCGAGTGCCGAAGAACGCGAGAACGGCCATTACGATCTCGTCTTCGTGGGCGAATGGCCCGATGGGAAGCGGATGCATTACGCGGTCAAGGGCCGTTACGATCCGGGTTACGGATCGACCAGCCGGATGCTGGGCGAGACCGGCATGGCCTTGCTGCAATGCGACGAGCCTGGCGGAGTCGGGACGCCGGGCAGTTTCCTGGGCGAAGCGCTCGTCGAGCGCCTGCGCGAACACGCCGCGCTCACTTTCCAGTTGGAGAAAGGTTGAGCGCGGTGCCATGATCCGTCCCTGACCAAACGGGGAGAGATTTCATGGCTACCATTGCGGCGATCGCCGGGCGCATCTGTATCGCGCTGCTGTTCATTCTGGCCGGCCTCAACAAGGTGATGGATCCGGCCTCGACCGCCGAATACATCACGGCGCAGACGACCCTTCCCGGCAGCCTCGCCATGCCGACCGGCGTGTTCGAGATCGTTGCCGGGCTGATCCTGGCGAGCGGGTTCATGACGCGGCTGGCCGCCGTGGTTCTCGCCGGCTTTACCGCGATCACGATCGTGCTGTTCCATTACCAGGTCACCGACCCGGCCCAGGCGCAGGCGGCGCTCAAGAACCTTGCCGTGATCGGCGGGTTGCTGATGGTGTTCGCCTATGGCCAGGTGCGCGGCAGGATCGGCACGGTGGCCGAACGCGACAAGCGGATGGAAGCGGAATTGAAAGCGGCTCGCGCCGAAGGTCGGGCGGAAGGCGCGGTCGAGCGTCCGACCGACTGAGAGCGATAGAAACCCGGCGCCGCCTTTCCGATCGGGATTGGCGTTGCCGGGTTTTCCGACCGGCTATCGTCAGAAGCTGGCGAGCAGGCTGACTTTGAAATTGCGGCCTGCCAGCGGCACGAAATCCTTCGTGAAGCTGGCATGGCGGCGCCCGGTGACGTCGAAGATATTGTCCGCCTTCACCATCACGCGCACCAGATCGTTTCCGCGCAAGGGGCTGAAGGCCAGCGAGGCGTTGACGAAGGTGAAATCGTCGGTGGTCGTCTCGAACGGCGCGATCTCGTCCTGTTCGCCGAAATACTGCACCTCGACCCGGCCGTCGATCCCGGCAAAACCTGCATCGAGGGCGGCAAGGGCGCTGAATGGCGGGATGCGCGGCAGCGGGGTGCCGTCATCGAGCTTGGCCTCGATATACGATCCGCGCAGATCGGCGCCGAGCGTGAAGCGGTCGGATTGGACCAGCGGCAGTTTCACCTCGCCTTCGATCCCGAAATAGTCGGCATCGGACTGGAGATACTGGAAGACCGGCAGATCGTCTTCTTCCGCGCCGGTGGCTTGTAGGAAGATGTAGTCGTCGAACCAGTTCTGGAACACCGAGACCGATACCGTCGCCGGGCCGACCTCGCCGCGCACGAAGCCTTCGAGGCCCCAGGCGCTTTCCTTGGTCAGATCGACATTGCCGATCTCGAAGGCCTGCGTGGCGATGTGGGGGCCGTTGGCGAACAATTCCTCGCCGCCCGGTGCGCGCTCGGCCCGCGATCCGGTGATGCCGATGCGAAGGCGGTCGTCGCCGCCCGGCTCGTAGACCAGCGACAGCGCGCCCGAGAACAGGTCGAAATCGCGTTCGACGCCCAGCGGGACCGATTCGATATTCGCCATTTCGTAGCGCGCGGCGCCTTCGATCTGGAAAAAGTCGAGATCGTATTCCTGGAGCGCGAAGATCGCGAACTGATCGGTGCGGTTGGGCGCGACGAAGGCCTCGTCCCCGATCGCTTCGAAATCGCGGTAGTAATACTGGACGCCCAGCGTTCCGCCGAGGCGGCCGCTGTCGTTCTGAACCAGCTCGGCGCGCGCCTCGATGCCAGCGACGTCGAACACGGTGCCGACCTCGTCCCCTTCAAATTCGGTGTGGGTATAGTCCGAATAGCCGACCCGCGTTCGCAGCATCGAGAAGAAGCCGTCACCGAGTGCGAGTTCGCCGCGCATGTCGGCGCGAAATTGCTTGAGCCCGATCGAGACCTGCTCCTCGCCGGCTTCCTCTTCGCCTTCCTCGCCCCCTTCGTCGCCCCCTTCATCGCCATGCGCATGGCCGGTGCCAGGACGGCCCGGAACACCATAGGCGCTGTCGTAATAGCCTGCCGAAAAGCCCAGATTGCTCTCGCCCGCGAACAGGGTGAGGCCGCCATTCACCGAATAGGTTTCGGTATAGCTGTTGGGCAGGATGCCGCGCTGGTCGGCGGCTTCCTGCAATTCGGCTGCTTCTTCGAGATTACCTTCGGCGGTCTCTTCTGCGACATCGGCGAGGATGTCCGCGCGTAAGGCGGGCGACAACGTGAAGCCGGGCACCTCCAGGTCATTGGTGTTGCGATACGACCCGTCGACATGGGCGACGAAATACTCGCCCAAGGGCAAATCGAGCGAGGCGGCCCCGCTTCTCAGATCATAGGCGGTGTCGGCTTCGGCCAGGACGTCGAGATGGAAGGGTTCGTTGAGGCGGCGGGTCGGGATGCGCTTGTCGATGATGTTCACCGCACCGCCGATGGCCTGGCTCCCGTAGAGAAGGACCGCGGGGCCGCGCAGGATTTCGATCCGCTCGGCAGTCAGCGGCTCTACCGAGACGGCGTGGTCGGCGGAGGTGTTCGACACGTCGATCGCGCCGATCCCGTCGATCAGCACCTTGACCCGCTCGCCTTCGAAGCCGCGCAGCACCGGGCGCGAGGCACCGGGCGAGAAGCTGGTGGCGGACACGCCCGGCTGCTTGGCGAGGATTTCGCCGATCTGGCCATTCATCTCGCGCTGCAATTCGCGCCCTTCGACAAGCGACGTGCCGGCGAGTACGTCGAGCTGTTCCAGGCCGGGCGCGGTCACGACGATGACGCCGTCGGGACCGACTTGGCGATTGTGAAGATCGTCCTCGCCAGCGGACCGGGCACTGTCGGTATCGGCCGAGGTCGGCTGGCCCGGTACCTGTGCCTGGGCCTGCGCGAAGCTGGGCGTGGCGGCGAGAGCGAAAGCGAGCGCGGCGAGCGAAGACGCGGCGCGGCGTGGCGAGAGATTTGAACGATACAACATATCGCGCGCCATTAGCGATCCCAACGCGCGGTGCAAGCCTTGTTTCGCCCAAAGGCGATAGGACGGTGACGAAAGGCATGGCTTGCGAGTCCCGACCTGCACGGCAATCGAAATTTCTTGCGCCCCGACCGCGCCGCGCCATAGCTGGCGACCACGGGAGGGACTTGGAATGACATCTGACAGTGGGCGTTCCGCGCGCGTTATCTGGAGCCTGCGTGTTCTCGGCCCGATCGCCGCGCTCGTCGTCTGGCTGGCGCTGGGCGGATCGCAGGGCCTTCCGCCGGACGCTCGCTTCGTCGCTGCGATCGTGACGCTGATGGCGATCTGGTGGATGACCGAGGCGATCCCGCTCGCGGCGACCTCGCTCCTGCCCATCGTGCTCATCCCCGCTCTTACTGCGATCACCGTGGGAGAGGCGACGGCGCCCTATGCCAGTTCGATCGTTTTCCTGTTTCTGGGCGGCTTCCTGATCGCGATCGCCATGGAAAAATGGCAGCTGCATCGCCGGATCGCCCTGCTGACGCTCGAGCGCGTGGGCGCCGAACCGCGTCGGATCGTGCTGGGGATGATGCTGGCGACCGGGTTTCTCTCGATGTGGGTGTCGAACACGGCGACGACGCTGATGATGCTGCCGATCGGCCTGTCCCTTCTCGCCCTGCTGGTCGAAAAGAGTGCCGCCGTCGAAGGGGCGCCGCTGGAGAGCCACGAAGATATCGCCGCGCTGCCAGACGAGAATATTCGCCGGTTCGGCGTCTGCCTGATGCTCGCTATCGCCTGGGCGGCCAGTATCGGCGGGCTCGGCACGCTGCTCGGCAGTCCGCCCAACGCCATCGTCGCTGGCTATGCCGCGGACGAATTGGGGCGCGACATCGGCTTTCTGGAATGGATGATGATCGGCGCGCCGCTGGCGCTCGTTTTCATCCTCGTTTCCTGGGTGCTGATGACAAGCTTCCTCTACAGCTTCTCGCTCGCCGAAATACCCGGCGGGCGGGCGATGATCGCGGACGAGATCCGCAAGCTCGGTCCGATGGGTCAGGGCGAGCGCGCGGTCCTGTTCGTGTTCTGCGCGGCGGCGTTCCTGTGGATCGTGCCGGGTATCCTTGCCGATATCCCCTCCATGGCCGCCACCGCCCCCTGGCTGGGCGAATTGGACGACACCGCGATCGCCATCGGGGCGGGTATCGCGCTGTTCCTCATCCCTGCACGCGGACGGACCGAGATGGTGCTGGACTGGCGCGATGCCGAGAACGGCCTGCCATGGGGCGTTCTGCTGCTATTCGGCGGCGGCCTGAGCCTTGCCAGCGCGGTGGCGGCCACCGGGCTCGACGGATGGTTCGGCGCGCAGGTCGCGGGACTGGAGGCGCTGCCCACGATCCTGCTGGTCGCGGCGGTGGTGACGCTCACCATCTTCCTCACCGAAGTGACCAGCAACACCGCCACCGCCGCCACCTTCGTTCCGATCCTGGGAGGCGTGGCGGCGGGCATCGGAATGGACCAGATGAGCCTGCTGATCCCGGTCGCGCTGGCGGCGACCTGCGCTTTCATGCTGCCGGTCGGCACGCCGCCCAATGCCATCGTGTTCGGCACCGGATCGGTGACGATCGCGCAGATGGCCAAAGGCGGCATCTGGCTGAACGTCGTCGGCATCCTCCTCATCACAGGCTTCTGTTACCTGATGGGCGGCTGGGCGATGGGGTTGATCTATTAGAGGCGCAAACGGCGGAACGGCGCGCGCAAAGCCCCGAAGGGCCGCGCCGAAATCATCCGAACATTTTGGAAATGGAGCGGGCGAGGCGATTCGAACGCCCGACCCCAACCTTGGCAATATTCAGGTCGATGCTAGTACATTGATTTTATGCCAGTAATACGAGTGAAATGCGATCCGTATAGGTATCGACTACATTTCGGAAATTATCGTTCACGAGAGCTTGTGATGTCTTCCATCACGATACCGAAGCCGTCACTATCGTCCGGCTGAAAATCAACAGCTTCGTAAACGGGGTCCCTGTGGGAAATCAATTAAAACCGAAGAAAACGATTGTCTCAGGACCAAACGCCTCTGTCACACTCCGATCTAAAGAGAACAAATTCAGTAAAAGTTGTATATGGGTGGAGAGAGAGAACTTTCACGGAAGCAAACAATCCGACGAATACATCATTGTTGGCTTTGATACAGAGTTCAAGACGCCTGATGATCCATTATCGTACGAAGCGATACGTGCTGGAGAAGGGAAATACAAGGTTCTATCCTATCAGGTGCATTGCAGTGTCTATGACCCAGCTCAGCCTGATGCCAAAGAGTGGAGCGGCATCTGTTACCCGAATGGTGGTGATCAAAGGCTCGGACTGGCTGACATACTGATCTTCGCTTTTTCAAAAGGGATCGAAGCAGGAGCGATCAGCCGGATACCGAGTACCGTTTATATCGCCGGGCACTTCACCCGGGCAGATTTTCCAGCTCTAGCCGACTTCCAGGACCTGTCTGAGCTGATTTCCAGTGTCAGAAGTACCTTCCTATCGGTTGATGGCCACATCCCCTTCAACATCGAATTCAGTGATGCCGAATCCGTCGAACTGAAGGTCGTCTTACGAGATACGATGCTCCTGACCCCTGCCACCTCCAAGAGCCTCAAAGCCTTGGGTGATCTGGTCGGTGTTGAGAAGGTCAGTCTAGACCCAAATCCTGAGAAATCTCTTTTCTACAAATCCAATATGGATAAGCTTCTCGAAGACCATCCGGAACGATTTGAAGATTATGCCATCAACGATGCTATTATCTGTGTCCGGTATCTTGAGCAGCTCATAGACCAGTGTGAGGAAATCCTAGGGGCCAAGAAGGTGCCCGCAACGCTGACATCAATCGGTGTCGACCTTCTCATGCAATCTTGGAAGAATGATCTCCAGATCGATCCGCTTGAGCTGCTTGGTCAAGAGAGGATCGAGGAGCGGTATTTCAGCAAAAAGCACAATCGCTTTTTCAAAAAGCGGAAAACGGTCAATCTGCAAGAAGTAGACTGGCACGTCGCTCTTGCCACCGAGTGCTATCATGGCGGTCGTAACGAGCAGTTCTGGTTCGGACCTGCGTTCGAAGATGACTGGACCGATTATGATCTAGCTGGTGCCTATCCGACCGCCATGGCGCTCATTAGAAAGCCGGATTGGCGCTCGATCAAGGTCACTCTGGATGTGGCAGATTTCACTCCCTCGACACTTGGCATTGGCCGTGTCGAGTTCAAGTTTCCCGACAGCGTTCGTTTCCCAACATTGCCGGTACGTACAGAGAACGGATTGATCTTTCCGCGAGAGGGCGTGAGCGATTGTGCTGCACCCGAAATTGCTCTGGCCCATGCCCTCGGCGCAGAGATCAAGATCCGACATGGTGTTGTCATCCCAACTGATAACGACACCCTCATCTTCGGCAATTTCATTAGTGATTGCATCCAGAAGCGCCTGTCATATCCCAAGGGATCACTGAAGGCTCTCTTCTGGAAGGAGCTGAGCAACTCCAGCTATGGCAAAACTGCTCAAGGGCTTCGTCAAAAACGCGTTTACGATTTGCGCGATAGAGAGATGAAGCCCCTCCCTCCGAGCAAGATAACGAACCCATTCTTTGCCGCGTTCATCACGTCGTTCGTCCGCTCTAACCTTGGCGAAATCATGAACGCCCTGCCCGATGATGTGTGCGTGTTCAGTTGCACAACTGACGGCTTTTTGACCAACGCCACTGAGCTGCAAATCGAAGCTGCTTCTAGTGGGCCGATCAGTGATCTATTCCGTAAAAGTCGGGCGGCGCTTACCGGCGATCCAACGATGCTTGAAATCAAGCATCGTGTGCGGCAACCGCTTGGATGGAGAACGAGGGGTCAGGCCACCCTGAAGGAGGGTAAGTCCGACAAAGGTGACAACGTGAACATCGTTCTCGCCAAGGGCGGAATATATACAGCTAGCCACCTCGATGAAGACCGGCTGCAAAACGATCATATTGTGAAGCTCTTCTTCGACCGCAGACCCGATGATCAAATCCCACTGAAGGTTAAAACCGGCGTAAGAGACATCATCGAGTTTGACGCTGACCTTGTCGAAAAATCGCTTTCAAAACGGCTCAACATGGAGTTCGATTGGAAGCGGCGACCCGTGTCTGCTTGGGTTGATCCTGAGTACGGCCATATAGCGTTCAGCACTGAGCCGTGGCAGTCATCCGATCAGTTCGCCAACATGCGCGAATACTGGGAAAGCTTTGGCATTGAGGGTCGGCGATGCATCAAGACAGATAACGACTACCGAGAGTTCGCAATCTACGTGCTTTCGCAATCATCCCTTGAGCAGGATGGCGCGAAATACCTCCGAAAGAAGAACCCAGATATTGCTCGTTTGCGTCAGATGCTATGCGCGGCATGGAGGCAATCTAAGGCAGGGCTTAGGCATCGTGTTGACGGTAAATCAGCTCAAGCGTTTGCCGACATTTTGGCGGCGGCTGGAATACCCTGCAAAAGAAGTGACGTAGAGAACGCACGTAAACCCTTCATTCCGAATATATGTCCTTCAACACCAGCGGTTAAGGCTGCACTGTCTGAGCTGTTATCAATCCTCCCGACTCTCGATTCAAATAGCATTTTGTCGTCTGGCCAAGGTATCGATTTGATTGAGACGCTTGATACTCTGCGGCCCTATCATCCAATGGCTTGATGTATGATGTTCTTTTCCAGCAGTTCTGCTTTGCGCCTTCACTCCGCTCCTCGGCAGAACGAAGCGTAGCTGCCAAACGCGGAAGCGATATTACGACATCCAGCGGTCCCACTCGCTTTTTTCTCAAGCGCGAGTGGGACGAACGTCGATCGCGACGGGCCCCTGGCGGTTGAACCGAACCTGGAAATCTACGAATTGCCCCTCGCTGAGGTCGGCTTCGAACCTAGGGTCAAGATCGCTCATGTGTGAGAACAGGTCACGACCGTATGATCCACTACGAATAAAGAAAAATTGTTCCTTCAGACTCGCGACTGTACCGGAATCTCGTGGAAGGCGAGCGGTGATCTCATTGTCCTCAACCGGAGCCTTAGGTCGAAAGTATGGGGGTGCATTATCATCTATGGTTGCAAACAGCTCTTGCGCGCCTGCTTTGTCGCCTTTCAGGAAGAGCAGTTGAGCGAGCCAGAAGCGTGCTTCAAAGTTCTGATCTTCAGACGAAAAGCTGCGCTGGGCATGTTCAATGACGAGATCGACGTCCATCGGATCTTGTTCAACGAGGTGGCGCGACAAGGCTGAGTGCGCTGCCTTGTCTTCCGGTACACGACTTAAGGCTTCTCGAAGGAGATCAATTCCGTCCGCTGCCTTGCCACGGCCAGAATAAATCTTCGCAATTCGTATGGCGGTTCCGGTACCTCGCGGTCCTGCTTCCCATGCCCTTTCGAGAGCTCGCAGTGCCCGTTCGTCTTGTTGAAGAATGTTTCGGAGTCTAGCTTCGATCTGAAGCAGGTCGGCTTCATCTGGAAACATCTGTTCTGCCGAGCGGATTGTCTCCTCTGCCTCTCGCACCTTTTCCGCAAACGCAGTGAGCTTATGTGGAGCGCTTGTGTCTTCGAGCTCCGTCCTCATGTCCGCAACCTCATCGACAAGCAATTTGCAGCGGGTGCTCATCACGAAACGATCGTTGGATCGCATCTCGCCCAATCGTCTGCGGACTCGTTTGCGCAAGGAGTCTTTCATTAACGGTGAGGCCTCCTCATTCGCTCGTCTCCGGTCAATCTCGGCTTGGGTATGAATTATCGAACGGTTTTTGGGGTCGAGCTCCCTAGCGTCCGCAATATGGCCCTCCGCGTCACCTATTGAGCCATGCGGATGATTCAACTCAAATATTGCCCATTGCTGCCGTAGAAAAGCCTCCGTTGGAGCGGTCTCAACGGCGGTTTGGTATAGCTCACGCACCGGTTCCAGCGTTGCAAACGCACTGGCGAGTGATCGGCCTTTTGTAATTTCCTCCAAAACGCGACGATCCGACGCATATCCAATATCAAGCCCGCCCAAAATGCGACCCAGTTGGGAAGCTTTCGCCGCGTCATCGGGGCATGCCATCCGGAAAACGATCTGCGCGACCCGAGGATGGCGGGTTTGATAAGCATAGTCGCCTGAATACTTGTCTTCTATTACTTTAACCATGTTCGAAAGAGGCTTGAAAAGTTCTTCTTCGAACTCGTGAAAATCAATATTTGATATTCGCGCCACCGAGCCAGCTCGTGCACTAACGCCAAACTGATGCATCGTCGCTATATCTAAATAAAGCTGTCGCGCTTTTTCCGGATTTACCCTCTCGTGCTCGAAACTCACAATTTCTTCGAAAGGTTTACCTTGGGTGAGCTCGTGAAGGGCGACAAGAAGCTGTCTATCTGCACGTTCTTTTGATAAGAATGCTTCGACTTGTTCCGGTCTTGGAAGACCTTTTAGCGCCCCTAGGCACTTAAATCTTTCAAGGTTATCTAAGAGATTGCTGATCTCGCTTTCCGACAAATTACCAATCCGAAGGGGTATAGGAGGAAACTCTTCTTCAAGTCGGGAGCAATAAGTGTACCAATCAGCATCCCGCTCCGCTGCCACGACCACTAGGGATAGCTGCTTCAATTCCGCAGCTCGCAATAGCGGAAGCACTTTGTCGACCTGTAGAGCGATCTCATCGACGAAGAGGTAGATAGGTCGGCGGGTGAGCTCCGATATTTCCAAGAAGTCCTCGATCCTCAGCCCTCCGCTCGGCTCGAGCCATAGAACCAACGCGCCCGTACCAGCAGCTTCAACGGCGGTTCGTTTCAGAGCGATCGTCTTGCCTGCGCCAGCTGACCCTCTCAACAACAGTAGCTTGGGGCTGTCCGGATTCTCGTTTTCCAATAGTGCCTTGAACAGCAAGTCATCTTCCGCCTTTCGCCGAACATCGTAGTGAGCAAAGATACCTCCCCATCCTAAGTCATATCCTTGGTAGAAACTCTCCGGGCTTTGCTTCTCGTATGGCATATCCCCCTGAACGAGCGTTAAATCTCGATTAAAGGTTCGAAGCAGTCTTTCCGACTCCGCCGTTTTGGACACGTAGAATTTTCGAAGAGGAAAAGCGCTCATATCGGCGCTAAACCGGATTCGTCTCCAGAGCGGCGGGATCGCAGTGTCGAGAGCCTGCATGAACTCGCCAAAAGTAGCCGGAATAATAGCCACATTCTTTGAAGCCCAAAACTTTACGTCCTCCTCATCCGCATCGGGTGCAACAATATACCATTGTGGTCGGGCTGAGGGCTGTATGCTGTAAATCAGCTCTCGGATGTGAGGATCTTCGATTTTATACCCGACAAAAACTATAGTTGATTCCGGTGCGAAGTATTTAATCCGACCGAAAAGTCGAGTCCTGTTCTGAGAGTAAGACGCATACTGCTCATAGGACAGTATCAATGGGATATCTTGGTCATGAATGTGGTCGAGGCACCCATGAAGCTTTACGTATTGCACAGGCTCAGAGGAAGCCTGCATCCTCTCTTCGATGGGTTCAGCGTCTTTTACAAACCTAACTAGGTCTTGGACGGAGTTCTCATCATTGCTGCTATAGGCCTTCTCCATCAGCAAATCGTAGTTTGTTGTAGCCAATAGCCGCCACGGAAATTCAGTCACTAATCGATGAGCTTCACCGGGGCCGTATGGTTCGAGCGTCTGTCGCACAAACTCATATACCAGTGAACGGCCCCCGCTGGCTTCGATTGCCATTTCTGAAACTGCGGCCAACGTTCGCTTCGGCATGGGCTTGCCGAAAAACTTATCCGCAATGAGGTCGCGTAGGCCGTCCCCGTCGGGAGGTCGATTGTCGGCGGAATCGAGAGCTTCAAGCGAAGAGCCTGCTCCTAAGAACAAGATACCCCTGCGGCCCTTCATTGCTTCGATGAGGGGTGACGGTACTTCAACAGATTGGATCATGAAATCTCCCGAGGAGGAGGTTTAACGTCGCGACGATATAATCGGAAGGGGTGATGACAGTAGTATCTTGCCAGATTAATCGCTCGGGAAAAAGAAGGGGTGAGACCGGTTGGGCTGCCGCGAACTAAACGTCGCTTTCGAGCAGTTGGGTCGCGAAAGCTGCCAGTCCACTAACGGCCTAAGATCAACCTTCTCAAACTGATAGGCTGTTACCGGAAAAAGTGAGCTATCGAAGGAGGCTTCCTATACGGTATAACCATAACTCTGGCTTGCTCTACCACATCGGCAAGCTGCTCATCTGTGCCCCATTTTATCATCCTGCGACATCGCGCGCATTCGACCTTATACCGATGCATATCGTGAGGGGCCTGCTCGATCCATTTCACATTTTGATTCGGACATTTGCCGCATTCATCCATCCAATTGCCTCTTTTCGCCGACGCGATTTCAAACGGAACCCACGGTAACATCTACCACTACATCGTTGCCATGTATCTGCATCAGCCGGACATCGTCAAAAGTAAACCAACGTTTATCTTGGACGGAGCCTTCGAATGGGTCGATTTGTAGCGTACCTAAGAGTCTCGACATCTAAGCAAGCAAAATCGGGGCTGGGACTGGCTGCTCAAAGGTCGAAGATCAGCAGCTTCCTAACTGAAAGCGATGACCTTGTTGCCGAGTTTATCGAAACACAATCCGGTAAGCTTGATGAGCGCGAAGAGCTTTGGAAGGCGATACGCTTTGCCAAACGTCAGTCGGCCAAGCTGGTAATCGCCAAGCTCGATCGCTTCTCACGCAAAGTTAGTTTCATATCGCGGATAATGGACGAGGGCGTCGGCCTGGCGGTAGCGGATATGCCAAACGCCACAGACTTCCAGCTCCATATATTCGCGGCTCTTGCACAGGAGGAGCGACGGCTCATCTCCGAGCGAACGAAAGCCGCTTTGGCGGAAGCAAAGAAGCGCGGCGTGAAGCTCGGCGGGAATGGGAAAGTGCTAGCTAAGCGAAATCGTGAAAACGCTCGTCTTTTCGCTAGGTCAGTCTATCCTCATATCTCACCGATGATCGAGGCCGGACATTCTCTTTCGACGATTGCTCGGAGTTTAAACGCGCTAGAAATCGAAAGCTCACGCGGCGGACAGTTTCACGCGCAGACGGTAAAGAACATCATTCTCACGGTTCAAAATCGATCCGAAAGAAATGCTCAAATTGAGTCCGCTTCTCCACTCTGATCGATAAAACGCTGACTGTCGGCTAACGACCCTAATCTCGGACGTAGCGACATTTTCGAGCAGACACTTAAAGCGGTCACTTTGAAATCCCCGTGACGTTCCGAAGGATGCGGCGGACAAAAGCTCATTTGAGCTATTCTATAGACATTGACTTTCTTTTGCCCGAAGATCGACCACAAAAAAGGAGCCAAGAAGTTGCATCGAAAGCTCTTATTCGGGCCGCTGTTGGCGCTCGCTGTTCAGCCGCTGATTGCGCAGGAAATAACACTGCCTGAAAACGATGCGCTCGGGAAAACAATCATCGTAACCGGCCAACGCCAGAGTGAGATAGATGCTATCCGACAGGGCGTTGATCGAATTTTCCCTTCTGCTGGGCCGACCGATCCTATTGCAAGATTTATCGATCCGGTATGCCTCGGCTTCGCCGGTCTTAATTCGCGGCAGCAAGCCACTTTTCGTAAAATGATCGAATTTCGTGGCAAGAATGCTGGAGTGAGCTTCGCGCAGCCGGACTGCAAGACGAATGCACTGGTCGTCATCGTTGACGATCCGGAAACTTTCGTTTCCGAGGCCAGAAGCGAGCAGTCCAAATTCATGCCAGTTGACGAGCAACGCAAGTTCGAAGCCGCGATGCTGCGCGGCGATCCCGTATTCGCTTGGACTTCGAGGGAAGTACGTACTGCGCTCGGGCGACCGGCACCTCACAGTGCCACGATTCCGGGCCTTACCTTACCGATGGCTGTGGCGACCAAGGTCAACACGGACGCACGCGCTCGCCGAGTAGGATTAGAACAGAGTGCAGCCCTTGTTAATTCGGTTGTTATTTTCGATGCTAGGCGGCTTGAGGGGCTTACGCTCGTTCAGCTGGCCGACTATGCCGCAATGCGACTGTTGGCACCAAGTGAGATACGTGCCGAGTGGCAAGGCGATCGCCCCGAATCCATTTTGAAGCTTTTCTCGACAAAAGCGGACGAAGTCGAACCATCAATGACTGTCTTCGATGAATCCTATCTTGCTGCGCTATACAATTTACCGCTCAACGCCAGCCCCTCTCGATTAAAGCCGACGGTGGTTGCAGGCTACTTAGAGAGATCGGAAGATTAGGACTAAACCGCTTAAACTAAAATGAGCTACGAAGGCCGGTTTTTGCACATGGAGCCTAAAACCAGACCGTCCACAAACCACCCCAATTGCCGTCATTCCCGGACGCTTGTCACGAACCCGACTGTGGTCAGGCTGCTATCCTCTGATTTTCATTAATAGCTGCCCGTCGCGTAACGACCCTAATTGCGGACGTTCGCATGCAGCTGGGCGTCACCCAATAGCGGTCATTCTCTCGTTTCCAACGACTGTCGTGCGAGTCGGCCAACTTCTTCAATGGCCATTGTGGCGTCAGCATAATCTCCGCGGCTTAGGCTGATAATCTGCGCTATCAGCGACTGCGAAACGCCGTGCTGACGGGCAACTTTCAGGAAGGTCGCTTCGCTCCATGTTTCCCCGGCACGAACCGCAGCGAAGAAAAATTGGTTGAGGCTATTCAATCCATCGCGACCGCTACGCCGTAAGTCTTGATCGAGCGCGAGCCAAATAACCAAACCGCATTGGTAATGGAGATCGAAGTTATCCTCCGCCGTCGCTCGATCCAAGGGGGCGTCCGTAAGCCCCTTTCCGCAAGCCGCCTCGGCTTCCCGCTCCCGGTTGACGACGTAAGATCGCTCGGCGCTGCCGCGCCCGACCAGTGCGAGTGCCGCCATCGCATCGGCACCACCCTCGTGGATCCATGCCGCAACATCGTCGCTAGCGAGCGAGCCAACTTTGTCCTGCTGAAAAAGAAGGGCCGCTTCATGTGCGAAGAACCAGTCCAGCCAGAGATTGTTTTGCGTGGCAAGTCGTTCTCTCGCATTTTCTCCATCGAAATGCATGAAGACCTGGTTCGGCAACGTGCCGCCCTGTGTCGAGAAGTGACCATTCCTCTCGGGTCGATCGTCGATCGACACGTAGAGTTCGGGTTTGAAGGACAGCGGACCATAAATTGCCGCGTAAAATTCCATTGACTGGGGCAGGGAGCGGTCGAGATGCGCACGTAGTTCGGATGGCAAGCCGGGGTCGATGACCGCTATGAAGCCATCGGTCTCGATCGGCTCCAGCTTGCCTACGAAGATGTTCGTTCCTTCTTCGCGACTGACGAACGATGCGCGATATTGCAGCCGCCGTCCCTCGACACCGATCGTCGAACCAGGCGCCTCGATCGTTGTCGGCAGCGGAGCGGTCCCTTCGCACCGAGCACGCAAGCAAGTATGGAACTGTCCGGAATGGATCAATGTGCTGCCGTCGCTGAATGGCGAGAACGGACCATAGCTTTTTGGCAGGGCGCGGTAGTCGATCGGAACGGTAAATGAGAGCCGGTCGAACGGTTTACCGTCGATCCGTTCAACCCGCTCTCCGTCGCCTTCCGTCACCCAACGAAAGCCGGTTTGGGCGGGTTGCCAAACCTCCGCTCGATAGCCGCCAAGCTCTTGGGAGAAATGGAGTGCGAGCGTCGGCTCCCGCGAGCGGTATCTAACTGCCAATTGCCGGTTCGCTTCTACTTCCAGATTCAGCGTTACGGCATCACGCCGATCCGATAGGCTCGTCTGCGCAACACAACCTGTCAGCAAGAAACCGAGAAGAACGGTCCCAAGCGTCAGTTTTCTATCGTCGGTCATGGCACCACGCTGAGAGTTGTTAGCATCTGCCTGCGAATCGTCAGAAGATGATAGCTGCTCTAGCGTGTTGGCGGCCAAAAGCCGACAGTCTCAAAACCACCCCATTGCCGTCATTCCCGGACGCTCGTCACGACCCTGAACGCGGTCAGGCTGCTATCCTCTGATTTTCATCAAAAGCTGCCTGTCACGTAACGACCCCGAAACAGACACTGGAGTGATGACAGGCTTTGAGCTTATCCTGCGCCATGCGTTGGCCACTCAACAATAGAACCCGTGTCCTTTTGCTCGCTATCCTTGCTGTGGTCGTCGTCGCGCAGGCCCTCACCTTCTACTTGCGCGAAGTGCCCATCGGCTCATCACCGGCACAGAGCGAAATGGACTTTCTGCTGGAGGTATATGGCGAACCCGGCGGAGTGGAGTTTGCAAGGGGCGCTTCGCCGACGCTACCGCTATTCGATCCGACTTCAGAGAGTTGGACCATCGACGGTCAGCCGGTCTCAGATTTTGCGAGCTATATCCAAGGGTTGGAGGTCGGTCCACACGGAAGCAGCCCATTCGTCGTCGTGGCGATCCCCGATGACGGCTCGGTTTCCGATTATCGACGCGCGTTGGCGTCGCTGTCATCGCAGGGCATCTGCCGTGTCGGAGTTTTCTCGCCGCTGTCGAACGGTGAGTTCGTCTCACTCCGTGCTGACGGAGGCCAACCGCCAGAAGTCTTCGTGCCAGTCTATCGCGTTCTCAAAGTGAAGCGTGACGGTGGGACCGCCAAATTATGCAAGGACCGGTTTCCTCCGTTCGCCCCTTGGGCATCTTAGGAATATCCGCTCTCCACCCTAAATGCCGTCATTCCCGGACGCTCGTCACGACCCTGAACGCGGTCAGGCTGCTATCCTCTGATTTTCATCAATAGCTGCCTGTCACGTAACGACCCCATTGCGGACATTTGGAGCGCCTCGATAATTGCCCCGAGAAGTGGGTCAGCTTAGGACAGTGCAATGGACGACAACTTATGGGGCTGGCCGGAGCGTCGTGAGCTGCACCGCGCTTGCGCAATGTTAGCTAAGCAGCATCCGGCCACGAAAGAGGTAAGCGAAGCACTCGACATCTTGCTCAATGATTTAGAGCTATATGATGACCCTCATCAGGGTCGCGGGATTTGGCTTTTTCCTGATGAACTTCCTTACGCTGATAGTCTTGCGACCGCATTGCATTCGCTTTCTGGTGCCGAAACATCGGGAGATTGGGGCGCTGCAATCATCGGACACTCATTTTGGCCCGACATAGCGGCCAGTGCTGCGACGCTTCTTCAATTGATCGAAAAAAACGGACAAGGGGCTTCGAGAGAAGTCCGCTAACCACCCCCTTGCAGACGCTCAAGCCGTTCGGTGGTCACTCCACGAGCGGACTGGCCGCTTCGCTCTTTTCGAACGCAAACTCAGACCAGCCGCTAATGATTCTATTTCAGCCTGACTAAGTTCGGATGACAATTTCAACTTTATCGGCAGCTACGTCGAACAATGCCGCAATTTGTCTCTTAAGCTGATCAAGACTCTCGCCTTTGCTCACTTCAGGAAATGATGCTGGTGAGGCAAAATTCGCGGGCATAGCAGCTTTGTCAGCGCCGCGATTTCTCAATTGGGTCCAACTTACTTCGAGCGCTCTTTCTAACTCGAGCATGACCTCCATTCGGGGTATAACACCATTCTCTTCCCAGTTATTTACCGCCGTTGGGCTGACCTTCACTCGCCGGGCCAACTCCGACTTCGTAAGTCCGGCTAGCTCACGGAAGTGCTTAATATTGGCTCCAACTCGTTGCGCTCTATCCATGGCGAAATTTCTCTACTGCCTTTTGACAGACTCTCGTTTAAACCAAAGTTGTCGTTTAAACAATAGTGTAAAATTCGCGGCAGTGAAAAATTCTTCGCGGCGGGAATCCACCCCGGCGGGAGACATTCGTAAGCTCTTTCGCGACTTCCGGAAGCAGACCAACTTGTCTCGCTCTCGATGCTCAGAAAGCTGAACGGCAGGTCTGTACGCCATTGCTGACACTTGAGTGACTTGCCACTCCGAAGGTCACGCTCGTGCTACGGTTGGCCTTCGGACAACACTTCCTGGCTAAATCTGTCGCGATCGGTCTGGTGAGGGATCCGCAAAACGCACCATCTCGTTCTAAATGTCGAAGGTATCGGGGAAATTGTCGATTGCGCGTTCGAAAAGCTTAACGGGATCAACATCCATGGCCTTTGCTAATACATAGAATTCCAGAACATCAACACGGCGCTGGCCTCGCTCGATGTTGCTGATGTAGCTTTGGTCCTTCTCCACCTTTTTGGCTAGATCGACCTGTCTTAAGCCAGCCGAATGTCGAGCGGATACAAGCACCGCAATTAGCCTTTCATTCGCTTCTGAAAACAGGGATTTCGACATCCAGGCCCGACTTCCGAGTGAGCCGTTTGCCTACATGCGGTTATCGGATATGCAGTTTTTGCATTTTTCGTTGGAGTAAGCTCGGATGCCTAATCAGGATTTCGCTGAAAGTTTCTCGCTGGCGTCAATAGTCGCTTTGCTCTTAGTCGGGTGCGGTAGCTCGGAAACGATTGAACAACTGCCAGACGAGGTTGGGCAGACTCAGGCGGCCTCGATGTTGGCTGCATCTGACGACGAGCCATTTGAGGAAAACATTTCAAGCAGCGTTTGGTCGTATTCTCAAAGTATCGACCCGTTCACAGATGCTCGCATATCCAGTATGAAAACGCAGGTCGAAGGTGACTTTGCTCTCGTCAATGTGGAGGCTAAGTGCAGTAGTACGGGAAAATTGTCGTACAGGATCACCGCTTTCGATGACAAGCAACGTCCGTTGAGAATGTCAAGATTTCCGAGTGCTACGGAACTCCAGTTAGGTCGCAACCTTATAAAAACTATATCTTATCGAATACGGATCGATGATGAAGAACCTGGTCGTGGGCTCGTGATCGATCCCCGCCATGATAATAGTTTCGTTATTGGTTCGAAGGCGCTTTCAGGTGAGCCCACATCCGATGATATCAGGCGTGGCAGGTTGATAACATTGGGTCTAAAATTTGAACGCGGCGATGACACCATATTCATTAATCAAACGGATCAGGGTTTCCGCAGTTGGATTAACCAATGTCGCGCGGATCAAAGCGATGGCGGAGAATTGGCTGAAACCTCGAGCGCGAGGAAAAATCAGCAGCAACGATGTGACATAGGTGAGTCTCTTGAACAAACTGAGGTATGCCTCCTAGAAGAAATTGATCGATTGGACGATAATGTCGATGCAGAGACCTACGAACTGTTGAATAAAAATTGCCGTTGGGAAGGCTCCGAAGAGCCTGGTCTATCCTTGGAACATTTAAAATGCCTGCGTGACGAAATTGAACGGTTTCAATCCTAATGGTATTAGTTAAGGTATTCAGGCGCGATCCGATCCGTTCGTCTTAAATTTTTCTCGGATCGCTGACGAGGCATTTTGCAGCTGATCGTCAAGCTTTCCAGCCAAAACCATTCCTCGAACTTCACACAGGGCGTGTTCGACCTCGTCGAGGTTCTGACATTCGATGGATACCATACCCTTTTGAAGTTCGAGGGCCTGCTTCCCATAATTGATCGGAAGGTAATAGGTGCCGTCAGCTGACATCCAAACTGACGTGCTCCCCTGAAATGTGACCGCTTTTTGGTAGAGTCTGACGCAAGGAGTCGGACGATATGAAGCGAAGCAGGTTTAACGAAGAGCAGATCATTGCGATCTTGAAGGAACAGGAAGGCGGGAT